>MWWA01000076.1_pt1 | contig 30875 bp, 30 predicted proteins | sample 1047341 | NCBI WGS metagenome assembly MWWA01 (sample SAMN06349978, study PRJNA376086) | soil metagenome | isolation source: MS5-1 sample Antarctic (ecotone) soil | place: Antarctica | collected 2015-01-13
GCCTGAGGCAAAATAGCTTAACTAAAAGCGATGTTTGATTTTTACCATTGACCATTCAATCGATGTTTTTCTTTTTCAGCTGGAAGGACCGCGAGATATTAAATCCAAACTGCACACCACCATCGGTCCAGTTGTTTATAGTTTCTGTAATAAAAACTCTTTCATTCATTCCTGAGGCATTTGTAAAATGCAACTGAAAAACATGCCCACCTGTTTCGATGTCTATGCCAATAGACAAGGGATGCTGGAATTGATACTGGAAAGGATTGAATACATAATAATAGTCAGCCGTCATTGCTATTCGTTTGCTTAATTTAATTCTTCCTCCAAAGCCAAGTGCAAATATATCATTATCATCCGTGGCCTCCGGTACAAGGTTTTGGTGGACCATTGAAGGCATCAATTGAAAACTAAAGGCATCACTGAATTTTTTTCCTGCGATCACCTGCAGGTAATATCCCATTCTGTTCACCAGCACATCTTTTCTTTCAGGATAGATCCACTTAGCCGTATTGATGGTACTTCCCGCAGCAAGTACCAGGCTCAGAGGAGCGGAACTGTTGCCAGTGCCCTGTTGTATTGGCCGGAATTTGACAAATCCATCCAATTCTTTTTTATGGGTACTTCTGCCTATTCCCAGGGTAAAACGATCCGAGATGGCATAGTCCAATCCCAGTCTCACAGAGGCCGGGCCATCCAGTCCGAAAAGTTCACGGGCACCGCCATTCACAGGACCAAACCTGTGCAGGATCCGGAAATCCAGCACACCTTTTTTCAGCATTTCCATACTATGCGACATGATGACCCTGGTAGACTTGAAAGCACCCGTTACATAATTTTTTTCTGCAGGTTCATTTTCCGGAAGGAGCAGAGAATCGAGGTCCTGGCTATAACCCATAAAAGGGCGGGAAAATAGCAGGAGGAAAAGGAGGGAGGTTAAGAATTTCATTTTTATTTATTGACAGGATCCAGTTTTGCTGCAACAATTATCGCTACGCGTGATGAAATATTATCCTTTACTACTGCGGGAATGCTGACATTAAAATCAGACAATAAAATGGAAAAGTTGGTATGGTTAAAGATGACGCCATTTTCGATCTGGATGGTGCCATTAATTTTCATTGTTTTTGTAACACCATGAATGGTCATGGTTCCATTGACGATAGCGGGGTAAGTGCCGTTTTTTGAACAGGTAATATCCCATTCTGTTCACCAGCACATCTTTTCTTTCAGGATAGATCCACTTAGCCGTATTGATGGTACTTCCCGCAGCAAGTACCAGGCTCAGAGGAGCGGAACTGTTGCCAGTGCCCTGTTGTATTGGCCGGAATTTGACAAATCCATCCAATTCTTTTTTATGGGTACTTCTGCCTATTCCCAGGGTAAAACGATCCGAGATGGCATAGTCCAATCCCAGTCTCACAGAGGCCGGGCCATCCAGTCCGAAAAGTTCACGGGCACCGCCATTCACAGGACCAAACCTGTGCAGGATCCGGAAATCCAGCACACCTTTTTTCAGCATTTCCATACTATGCGACATGATGACCCTGGTAGACTTGAAAGCACCCGTTACATAATTTTTTTCTGCAGGTTCATTTTCCGGAAGGAGCAGAGAATCGAGGTCCTGGCTATAACCCATAAAAGGGCGGGAAAATAGCAGGAGGAAAAGGAGGGAGGTTAAGAATTTCATTTTTATTTATTGACAGGATCCAGTTTTGCTGCAACAATTATCGCTACGCGTGATGAAATATTATCCTTTACTACTGCGGGAATGCTGACATTAAAATCAGACAATAAAATGGAAAAGTTGGTATGGTTAAAGATGACGCCATTTTCGATCTGGATGGTGCCATTAATTTTCATTGTTTTTGTAACACCATGAATGGTCATGGTTCCATTGACGATAGCGGGGTAAGTGCCGTTTTTTGAATAATTGATCTCACTGTTATTGGTGATGACTCCTTTAAATTCTGCTTTGGGATATTGATCACTTTCAATATAATTTTCATTAAAATGTTCCTGCATCAGGGCTTTTTTAAATTCAAATCCTTTCATCAATACCGCGTATTGAATAGCGCCTGTTTTAATATCCATAATGGCAGCTGCTGTTTTATTCACAGCCCGGATATCTTCGAGTGGTGCTTTTGATAAAAATTCTATCCTTGCCGTTTTGGTATAAAAGCGCTGCGCATCAGCATTGATGGCCGGCAGGCAAAGTAAAAGGCCGCTAAGGCAGTTAATTATTAGGCGCACCATCATCAATCCATTTTTTTATTTTATTGATATCACACTGGCTCATACGCGCAGCGCCCTGTGGCATGGGCGAAAAACCAGGAGAATGACTTACAGCTCCTAATAATCTTCCATCCGTAACTTTTGCTTTAAGGGCATCGTAGGTGTGAAGGGAGAAGCCCGCAAAAGGGTTGGTGGCACCATGGCAGTTCATGCAATTGTATTGTGCAATAATGCCTTTAATGGTGGTACCATACCTTACCTCATTGGTATTGCAGTAGGAATTGGGAAATAATACCTCTTCCTTGTTATAACGGCAACTGACAAAGCCTAACACCAAGAGAATCAATAAGTTCAGTTTTTGCATTTTTTAAATAGGTTGTAATAAAATAAATACGGTGGTTCCCGCAAAGAGTTGCCTTATCCGTATGATTAAAAAAAACCAGAGGAGGGGCAACCTTCTTTAATTATTTGCGTATTTTGAATGAATAATCTGCTGGGCTCGAGTTGGATCTTCAACAAACAATAACAAACTGCATCAATAATCATCATAGAGAGCAGAAGGCTTTTTATGAGAAGTACTACGGATACTGCCTAAAAACGGTGTTCCGTTATATCTATCATTACGATAAGGCGGTTGATGTGGTGAATGATGGATTTGTAAAAGTTTTTCGCAATCTGGAAAACTTCAAATACCAGGACGTTGATAATATTGAAATGATGCTCATGGGCTGGATGCGCAGGATTATGGTGAATACTTCCATTGACAGTCTGAGGAAAAATAATTTTGCCCATGAAATCGGGGATCTATCTGAGCAGGTCTGGATGCTGGAAGACCGGAGCCAATCCGCAGAACAGGTAATTTTATACAAGGAACTGATTAGCCAGGTCAAAAAATTACCGCCGGCCTACAGGGCTGTTTTTAATATGTATGTAATTGATGGTTTTAATCACCAGGAAATTGCTGCTCACCTGGGCATTGCGATAGGAACTTCTAAATCGAACCTTTCCAAAGCTAGAGTGTATTTACAAAAGGTTTTGAAAAATAATGAGCAGGATCTAGCCTATGCAACAAATAGATGACGATATGGATGATGTGTTCCGCCGTGCGGGAGTTGATTACCCTTTAAATACCAGCGGAGCAGATTGGAGTAAGGTGGCGAGTGCTTTACAGTCAGAAGAAGAAATCATTCCGCCTCCAAAAAATACCCGGCGGCACTGGTGGCTGCTATTGTTATTGTTGATTCCATGGGTCTGCAATTATTATACAAACCATTCCGGTCAGGAAACGCAGGAAAGGGTTTCAACTACACAGAGAAGTGGTGAGGAAGAAAAAAGTTTGATGAAAAATACAGGAACAGAAGAACAAGCAGTTTCTATAACGTCAACATCTTTACCATCTCAGGAAAAGGAAGGTATTGGAAACACCTTCATTAAGGCAAAGGCTCAAGACCATGTACTTCATCAGGAGAATAGCGTTGAACCGGTTCAGAAAAACGTTGTGCCGATGAAGGAAGGTAGATTGGAAGATTTAGCTGTTGCTAAAGGTGCTCAAAATAATAAAAAACAAACAGGCGCATCAGCCGTAAGAAAAACTTCAGATCAGTCCAGCGCAGGTGTGCCCCTGGATCATGCGCCAAAAAAACCTGCCAGGGAAATGGATATAAATTCCAGCCAGGGACAAATAAATGAAAATAATAAAGATGAGGCCATTGGGCTTAATCAAAAATCGGTATTGGCTAAAGACAATGAAGATCAAAAACTCCAGCAAAACATTCTGGTAGAAGTGGATAGTACCCCCCATGAAATAAATGAGGCTTTTGTGTATAGTGAAGTAGAGGTTGATACTATTAACTCAGCACCCGTCGGTCCTGTGAAGGTGGACAAAAACAACAATAAGAAATTTTACCTGGGAATCATAGGCGGTGCAGGGTATACCTCTGTAAAAATGCAGGAAGTGAAAGACGCCGGATATGAATATGGCGTGATTGCCGGATATAAATTCAATACACGACTTAGTTTGGAGGCTGGCGTACTTTCTTCAAAGAAGAATTATTACAGCGATGGTAAATACCTTGATCAGTCGAAGATTTACCTTCCGCCAAATTCAAAGATCACTTCCGTGCTGGGTATCTGCCGCATGCTGGAAATTCCAGTTGTACTCCAATATCATTTTCCTTCTGTGAAGAAAGCATCCTGGTTTGCTTCTGCAGGCGTCTCAAGTTTTATTATGAAGCAGGAGGATTATGATTATACGTATCTCTACCTTTCTTCAGGCAATTCAACTGTGTATAGTTATTCCTATAAAAATGTTTCGCGCGACTGGCTTGCGGTGTTACAGCTTTCGGGAGGTTATCGTTTTCCTGTTCAATCGCTATTTCAAGCGAGGCTGGAACCTTATCTGCAACTTCCAATAAAGGGTGCAGGTTTTGGCAAACTTCCATTAAGCAGTGCCGGTTTAAGAATTGCCATTACAAGAACTATATTCTGATAAGGCAACCTTCACCTTCAGGTTTCGTTTTCAATAATATAAAGATTACGAATGGAGCTTGAACCGCCTCTGCCTAATACTTCTACAGGATCAGTTCTTGAATCAGTTTCTTCGTCTCATGTAAACCTGTCTATTGCAAGCCAGGTGCATGATGCAACCCGCTATAATATTCACTATGCAGCTGTCATTCCACTTGAAAAATTGCACAATGCATTTTTAAAAAGATGCACTGATGTTTTTTTATCTATTATCCTGATTCTGCTCATCTTTCCCTGGTTTCTTCCACTTGTTGCGCTGCTGATCAAAGCTGAGTCAGGCGGCCCTATTTTTTTTAAACAAAAAAGGATCAAAAAATTGAATCAGTTGTTTACCTGCCTGAAGTTCCGGACCATGTTTGTAAACAATGAAGCAGATACACATCCTGCAACTCCATTTGACCCCAGAATCACACGTGTTGGACGGTTTTTAAGAAATACACACCTCGATGAATTACCCCAGTTATGGAATGTTTTAGTTGGAGACATGTCTTTGATCGGTCCCAGGCCGCACATGATCTCGGACCATCAGAAATTTGAACCCCTGATAGATAAATACCACATCCGTCAACTGGTAAAACCGGGAATCACCGGGCTTGCACAGGTTCTGGGATATACGGGGCCCGTTACGGATATCAATGTGATGAAGGGGAGAATAGTACAGGATGTTTTTTATGTATGCCATTGGCATCCGGGCCTGGATCTTAAAATAATTCTGAAAACCATTTCAAAGATGTTATTTATAAAGCAGCGCCGTGAAAAATGATATAAAGAAGATATGGATGGTGCTGGAAAAAAAGGAAAGAACAGGATTTCTTTTCCTGGTTATTTTCGACATATTGATCAACCTTGCCGACCTGGTTTTTCTTGCCGGACTTGTTCTGGTGGTTCAGTTTTATATTCAGCCTTTGAACCCCATTTTATCCGGGTTTCTTCCTTCCTTTCTAAGTGATCCGCATTCTCCGCTCCTGATCCTGGTGTTTTTTGGTTTGTTCCTTATAAAAAATGTTTTGGCTGTAGTATTGTCGGGTAAACAATCTTCTTTTTACAGGGATGTTACGGTGCGCTTATCCTCTAATAATTTATCGCATTATCAGTCCATGTCTTTTCAGGACTTCCTTGATTCGGAAAGTGCCGTTCAGGTAAGAAAAGTAAATTTTATTTCGGTAGAATATTGCCAGTATTTACTTTCAGGCATTCAACAGATAGCCACTCAGGTAGTGATGGTTTTCACATCTGTGGTGTTTTTGTTAATGGTGAATGCTTCTTTATTTCTTGTTTTACTTTTAGCGCTGCTGCCACCGGTAATATTGAGTTTTTTTATTTTAAGAAATCATCTTTCCAGGCACCGAGAGCAAACCCACCGGTACCAGGATCTTTCTCTCAGGGCACTGCTGGATGCCCATAATGCATACATGGAAACAAATATTTATCACGCCCATGAATTTTTTCTTTCCAGGTACATCAGGTACCGAAGCCGGTTTGCAAAGAATCTTTTCCAGATGCTTCGTATTCAGATGCTGCCTGTACGCTTTATAGAAAGTTTTGCTATACTTGGATTGCTGGTCCTTGTGCTGATATCCACAGGGTCTGAAAGCAGATCGGAAAACCTTATGCTCACCATAGGGGCTTTTATGGCAGCAGCGTATAAAATGATTCCTGGTTGTGTGAAGATCCTGAATCTTTCAGCACAGGTAAAGGCCTATGCAAAAATTTTAAAAGAATTAAAACCCCCTGTAATTAATGTAAACAAAATCCAATTTTCATTGGAAGAAATGGAAGTGAGCAATATTGGTTTTCAACGCAAGGGCAAGACCATTTTCCAAAACCTCAGTTTCAAACTGAACAAAGGAAGTTTTACCGGTATCTGTGGAAGGTCGGGTTCGGGGAAAACCACTTTAATGCATATTTTATCCGGATTTCTTGCTCCATCAAAAGGTGCAGTATGGGTGAATGGAAAGAAGATTTCTTCTGAAGAAATGCATACGATCAGGAAGGATATTGCTTATGTAAAGCAACAGGCTTTTCTTTTTGAAGACAGTGTGGATGTGAATATTTGTTTTGATGAAAACCTTTCAAACCCGGATGTTTTATCAGAGGCGAAAAGATGCGCAGGGTTGGATGATTATAATTTCGCCGTTGGAGCAGGGGAAATGATCTCAGAACATGGAAATAATATCAGCGGAGGCGAACAACAGCGCATAGCACTTGCTCGTGCTTTTTACAAAGAGGCCAGGATGATCATTCTTGATGAACCTTTTAACGAACTGGATGAGGCAACAGAAGATGCCCTCCTTGAGCGGTTGCAAAAAATGGCCGAAGAAGGAAAGATCATCATTCTTGTAACCCACAATAAAGCGAGCCTCAGATTTTGCCATCAAATAATCAACCTTGATGAAAAGGGAAAAGACGTTGTTGCTGATCACGCCAGGCTTTCCGGATTCGGAGTCAGATAGTAGCTGCCTTCCTTTCATTGGATGCCTTGTTCAATCACTCTGCCTGGAATATCCACAGCTCCGGGTAATGGTATTGAGTCTTCATTATCCCTTCAGGGAAAATACATACAGGTATTATGATGCGACCATAATGCCTTTCAATGGGAGGAACAAAGGAGGCATCCAGGGCATTTTTCTAAGAAGAAAAGTCAATCGTATGCTTAATAAGCTCTACGAATCTTCCCGCTTAATAGGGCTGATCAGTTTTTGGTATGGCGAAGGTTTTCTTTTGGCAGACCGCTTTGCAAAGAAACACAAACTGAAACATTTTTGCTGGATATTGGGACAGGACGCAAGACCTTTGAATCATTTTCCACAAAGATTTCCATCACCGCCCGAAAACCTTATCGCGCTTTCAGATCATTTAAAAGAAACATTTCATTTGAGTCATGGCATTCTACCTTCACGCGTAATAGAACCGGGACTTGACCTCAACCTGTTCACGAATGGAACAACAAAAAAATCCATAGATATTCTTGGCGTTGGATCGCTGATTCCATTAAAGCAATATGATTTGTTTCTTGAAATCATTGCCCAACTTAAAAATTTATTTCCGACCATAAAGGTTGTACTCGTGGGCGAAGGAACGGAAAGAGCCCGCCTGGAAAAAAAGATCCGCCAGCTTGAACTTGAACAACATGTAGAAATGAAAGGGGAACTTCCTTATAAGGAAGTGGTGCAGCTCATGAAAAGATCTTATTTATTTTTGCATCCCTCTTCCTATGAAGGTTTTTCAGGGGTTTGTATGGAAGCCCTGGCGGCAGGCATGCAGGTGGTAAGTTTGTGTCGGCCGGTGAAAAGGTTAATAGTCAACTGGCATTTTGTTTATTCAAAAGAAGAAATGAAAAGTAAAGTTATAGAGCTGCTAGAGGTGCGACCTGAAGCTGAAGCAACCGAATCTTTCCCCATTCAAAACACTTCCAAACGGATCATGGAATTATTTCTTCCACCTGGTCTGGAAGTGTAATGCCTGATGGTTTTTTACCCGTTTCCAGAAAGGCCTTTACTATTTTTTCTGCGATGGCTTTAAAAGAAAGATGCAGGTTAAACTGCGCTATTGATTTAAGGCTTTCTTCGTGGATGCTGACAGAAGTGGTGGAGCAGAGAACGGAAAAGAGGTCATCTTTATCACCCGCTTTATATACAAAACCACAAAGGCCATCACCTGTGAGTTTTTTAAAAGAAAGAATATCAGTCAATATGGGAATACATCCACAGGACATAGCTTCAATGATGGCGATCCCGCAGCCTTCATAGTGTGAACCGGAAATCAAAAAATCAGCGGCGTTGTACCAGGCTTCAAGGTCTTTGTTCAAAATTTTTCCAACTAGAATAACGGCTTCATTGATCGTATGCGCATCGATAAATTCCTTCACTTCCCGCAGCAGTTGGTCTTCCTGGTAGATCATAAAAAGCCGGGAGCTGGGACGAACTTTAAGGTAAGCAGCAAAAGCCTTTAATACCGTCAGCGGATCTTTATTTTTTTCCAGTCTTCCCACCCAAAGAAAAACCGGACTACCCTTGATATGAAGATCATTTGCTGCATCAGATTTATTGGTCTTTTTGAAAAAGGAAGAAGATTGAACAATCTCCTTTACTTTTTTTTGATCCGTGATGATACCTGCCTCTGCCCATTCCCTTGAAGCGTGTGCAGATGTAAAGAGAAAGGCATCCACGCATTGCGCTGCTAGTTTTTGTAAAGATCTTTTGGGACCAGTAAAAGGTCTTTCTGAGCGGTTCAAAATAAAAATACCCACCTGTTTTCCGAGGTGCAATCTTAACTGAATGATCTGCAGGGGAAAAATAAATCCATTGATCAGGATAAGATCGGGTTTGCGATTTTTTATCCAGGCATGCATCTTCCATGGGATCAGTGATTTTTTATTTTTTCCGCCAGGGAATACATAGGTCACCCTGTTTTTTTTCCGCAAACCTTCATAATCTATTTTTTCAATACTGATCACTTCATGCTCAATGGCCAGTTCTTCCAGAATTCCAGTATAAAAACGGATCCTTTCCAGCCAGTCTGCAGGATTGGTAAAACCGGAGGTCCGGTGGTAGCTGGCACTGATAATAACCATTGGATTAAAGTTAATTTGTTTTTAGCAGGTCAGGAGCATTCAATCGTAGCCCCGAGCTGGTTTAAGGAATTGAAATTCGAAAAGATGCAGGCAAAAACTTATGAGATAAACTGAGTGCAAATCAGTAATGGACATTACTATGAAGGGCCTGAGGCAACTCTATAACTTTCCCTGCGTATTTAGTTTCAGAGACTTCCAATGAATCATATTATTTTATTCAATCCACGCAGTGCGCGATCCAAACCGCGGATACCCAATTCTATTTTAAGTATTGCTGCATCTGTGGAAGGAGTATTTGATTATGTGATCGTAGATGGGAATATGGAAATTGATCCATGGGGAAAGATCAGGGACTACCTGCTGACAGGCAAATTCAAGTATTTTGCCTGTACTGTTATGCCCGGTCCCCAGCTGAAGCAGGCGATTCCGATATCAAAAGCCATTAAACAGCTGTTCCCAGGGATCATCATTACCTGGGGTGGATATTTTGCTTCCAACCAATATAAAACGGTGATCGATTCCGGCTATGTGGATTTCGTCATCTACGGTCCGGGCGATAAAAGTTTTCCTGCATTGGTCCGTACCCTTGAAAACAATGCCGGCGTTGATGGTGTGCCCAACCTGATTTACAAATTCAGCAACAACATCTGCAAAAATCCTAAAGATCCATTGTATGAACAGGATGCATTACCCGATTTGCCTTATGAAAAGCTGAACCAGTTTTACCCGTTGACAAATTATCTTGGAAAGTCTTACCTGGGTACCAAAACCATTGCCTACCATTCCAGTATCGGTTGTCCCTTTACCTGTTCTTTCTGTGCGGTTGTACCCATCTATAATGCAAGGTGGAAGGCTAAATCAGCCAGCCTGGTGTACAGGGATATAAAATTTCTAAAAGAACAGTTTGGCGGAAATGCGATTGAATTTCATGACAATAATTTTTTTGTTTCTGAAAAAAGAACCATTGAATTCTCGAACCTGATCATGCAGGAAAATATGGTATGGTGGGGCGAAGGAAGGATAGACACTCTGAATAAATATGCAGATGAAACCCTTGCCCTGATGCGGAAGTCGGGTTGTAAAATGATTTTTTTCGGAGCAGAAACCGGGAATGATGCCGTACTGAAAATAATGGACAAAGGAGGTACACAGTCGGGTGCGCAGATCAAAGCATTTGCGGAAAGACTTGCAAAATTTGATATAATTCCTGAATATTCTTTTGTACTCGGAACACCTGCAGATACGGCCGAACTGGCAATGGAACAGATCGATTTTGACATAGCATTTATTAAGGAGATCAAGCGCATCAACCCAAGAACCGAGATTGTTATCTATGTGTACAGTCCCGTGCCAACAGAAGGTTCAGAAATGTACAATAAAGTTCTGGAGCAGGGTTTTGCTTTTCCCAGGCAACTGGAAGATTGGATCACTCCGCAATGGGAAAAATTTGACCTGAGAAAAAATCCACTGACACCCTGGCTCACACCTGCTATGATCAATAAGATCAGGGATTTTGAAACCGTGCTTAATGGCTATTTTCCCACTGTTTCCGATATCAGGTTAAACCGTACCAAAAGAAAAATTATTCGCAGTCTGGCTGCTTTTAGATACAGATCTGGTTTTTATACAAAGCCACTTGAATTAAAAGCATTGCAGTTGTTATGGAAATACCGTCAACCTGAAATTGAAGGTTTTTAAATGAAGGAGATCATTAAATATATTGTAGGTAAAACCTATAAACCTTTACTGGTAAAATATTTATCCCGTACCCGAACCTATACGTATCAGAATATTGTGCTGGAGGTCCCGGCCGAAGTTTTTCATCCTGGATTTTTCAGCAGCACCAAACTTTTAAATCAACAGGTTTCGAAATTGAACCTGCTCAATAAAACCTTTTTGGAACTTGGAGCAGGCAGTGGGTTGATCAGTTTTTCTGCAATAAGAAAAGGCGCCATTGTTACCTCAACCGATATCAACCCGGTAGCGGTACAGTATATGAAAATCAATGCGGCGCGCATGGGCATGCATCCCGTTATCATTCATTCCGATCTTTTCAGCCGGATTCCTCTTCAGCAGTTTGATGTGATTGCAGTTAATCCGCCCTATTATAAAAAGCATCCTAAAAGTTTTCGGGATCATGCCTGGTATTGTGGTGTGCAGGGTGAATTCTTTAAAGGTTTTTTTTCTGGTTTAAAATATTATACGCATGAGAAAACCATTGTTTATATGGTTTTAAATGATGACTGCGATATGCAATTGATTAAAGCCAACGCAGAATTGAATGGTTTTAGCCTGGAGATGATGTTTAAAGCAAGAAACCTGGTAGAAACCAATTTCATTTTCAAAATCCTTAGCCATGCAAATAAATCAGCAGAAAAAATGGACAGGCAGCAGGAAGGGTTTTCTTCCTTATACCATTCTCTGCGAAAAAGTGAAAGAAGGATTTATTCAGATGAAGAACTTGCTTTATTGCCTTTTGTTGAAAAAGATCATAGATACGCTTCAGAATGGAAGGTGAGAAAAAATACTGCGCATCGGCTGAAGCATTACCTTATGGCCAAACCAGGATCATATACCCTGCTTGAAGTGGGATGTGGCAATGGCTGGCTTTCGCATTTTCTTGCCCTGAACAGTCAGTTTCAGGTAATGGGTCTGGACCCGCATGGACATGAACTGGAACAGGCAAAAAAGGTTTTCAATTTATCCAACCTTGATTTCATCCACGGTTCTTTTAATAAAGATTTTCTGGAGCAAGGGCAGTTTGATTTTATTGTTTTTGCTGCATCTGCACAATATTTTCCTTCCTTCAAATACCTGATCAGCGTTGCCCTCAAACACCTTAGTGAAGAGGGGGAAATTCATATTTTGGATTCCGGTTTTTACAATAAAAAGGAGTTGCCAAAAGCTGTGAAGCGCTCGGCCAGTTATTTTGAAATGCAAGGATTCCCGGAAATGCAGCAATATTATTTTCACCATGCATTCGATGATCTTAAAGAATTTTCATTCCGGTTTATGAACCGGCTGGAACTTCAGTTTGCAAGGATGATGCATCAAAACCAGGTTTTTCCCTGGATCAGGATCAAACACCAATGAAGCAATCACTTTACCATACCTATAAGCGGTTCAGAACACTTCAGACAGGTGTGATTTCTGCTATGCCCATCCTGATCCTGATGCCGCATAGCGCCTGTAATTGTCGTTGCCTGATGTGTGATATCTGGAAAGGCAATCATGATTCAAAGCAGCTGTTAAAGGAAGACATGAAGGCACTCATTGAGGCAATGCATCAACTGGGTACAAAACAGGTGGTGTTAAGCGGAGGTGAGGCCTTGATTCACCCCGACATTTTTGTGTTTTGCGCATTGATGAAACAACAGGGTTTACACATTACCCTTCTTACCACCGGCTTAACATTAAAAAGGCATGCAATACAGGTAGTTGAATGGGTGGATGATGTGATCGTTTCTCTTGATGGAGATGAAGCACTGCACAATGCCACCAGGAACATCAGTAATGCTTATGGAAAATTAAGTGAAGGCATCAACGCCATCAGGACTTTGTCGCCAGGTTATAAAATCTCCGGAAGATGTGTGATTCAGAGATCAAATTTTATGATTTGGAGCAAAATCATTGACACTGCAAAATCATTATCGTTAACATCTATCAGTTTTCTTCCGGCAGATGTGAGCAGCGAAGCTTTCAACCGGACTACGCCCTGGGAAAATGCAAGGCAGCAGGAGGTCCTGATTCCTTTTGAACTGCTTGGTAAATTGCAATACATCATAAAACAATTGGTGGTAGAACACCAGGAGGATTTTGCTTCAGGATTTATCCTTGAAAATAAAGATAAGATCAAAGCCATTGGGACATATTATGAAGCCCTTCATGGTTTAAGCGATTTTCCTGAAAAAAACTGTAATGCGCCCTGGGTATCTGCGGTAGTTGAGGCCAATGGTGATGTGCGGCCCTGTTTTTTTCATAAACCTTTGGGGAATATCAGGAGTGATCACCTGACAACCATTCTCAATAGCCGGCAGGGGCGTGACTTCAGGCGCACTCTTGATACTATGAAAAATGAAACCTGTAAGCGATGCGTTTGTTCGCTTTCACTTCCCGCATTTAAAAATCCTGTTGCATGACAGATATATTATTTACGCATTCTTATTTTTTAAAACTGGATCCCAAGCAGTGGAAGCTGCGCCAGCCCTATGCACCACTTGGAACACTTTACGCGGCAAGCTTATTAAGAGAAAATGGTTTTTCCGTGGCTTTACATGATACCATGTTCTGTGGAAAGGCTGCTGATGTTGTTGATGTTATTAAGGCGCAACAACCAGCCTATTTTGTGGTGTATGATGATGGATTTAATTATCTCACAAAAATGTGTCTCACCAATATGCGTGATGCCGCACTGGAAATGATCCAGTTTGCCAGTATTCTTGGATGTAAAATCATTGTTTCGAGTTCCGATGCAACGGATCATAAGGAAAAGTATTTTGATTCAGGCGCGGATTATGTGATCAAGGGCGAAGCAGAACAAACATTGCTTGAGCTGGTTCAGGAACTTGAAAAGCACAACCCTGATATCAATAGCATTAAGGGTATCTGCTATATGAAAGACAACAGGATGGAAGTAAATGAAAATAGAAAAGTGATGAAGGATCTTGATCTGCTGCCTTTACCTGCCTGGGATCTTGTGGATCTTAAACCATACAAAAAGATGTGGTTTAAAAGTGCCGGTTATTTTTCCATGAATATCGCCACTACGAGGGGTTGTCCTTTTAAATGCAACTGGTGTGCAAAGCCCATTTATGGCAATAGGTATAATGTGCGTTCACCTAAGGAAGTCATCGCTGAAATCAAGATGATAATTTCCAAATATGATGCGGATCATATTTGGTTTTGCGATGACATCTTTGGATTAAAACCAGGATGGGTTATAGCGTTTGCTCATCTTTTAAAAATGGAAAATATCCGGATCAGGTTCAGGATCCAGTCAAGGGCCGACCTGTTGCTTCAACAAGATTATGTGCAGGCACTGAAAGATGCTGGTTGCGAAACTGTTTGGATCGGGGCAGAGAGCGGATCGCAAAAGATCCTCGATGCTATGGATAAAGGAATTACGGTTGAACAAATTGAAAAGGCCACCGTTTTATTAAAACAGTTTCAGATCAAGCCCTGCTTCTTTATTCAGTTTGGATACCTCGATGAATCACCATCAGATATTGAATCCACTATTCAAATGATACAGCGCCTCATGCCGCATGAAATAGGGATCTCGGTTTCTTATCCATTACCCGGAACACCGTTTTATGAGCGAGTGAAAACACAACTATCTAAAAAATCAAACTGGACGGATTCTGATGAACTCGCACTTATGTTCAGAAACCAGCAATCTTCTTCTTATTATAAACAATTGCATCGTTATGTACATAAACTATTCCGAACAGAAATGGCATGGCAGCAGGCAAAAAAACTTTTGAAGCACCCTTTGCAGTTCAATTTTAATTCTTTGAAGAAAATCATTGCGGGTTGTTATTATTTACCCTCGAGTTATCTGGCTAAAACCAGGCTTCGTCAATTAGAAAATATGAAATGACGGATAGCATAGCAAATAATGAAGCAAAAGTAGAAGCTGCGTTTTCTGCGCAGGCGAAGATTTTCGATGCAGAATTCTGCAACAACCCTGTTATCCAGTACAAAAGACAAAGAGTTAGAACTGTTGTGGAAACCCTGGTTCCACAAGGAAGTTCCATCCTTGAACTCAATTGCGGCACAGGTGAAGATGCAGTTTATTTTGGAAGCCGGGGATACCAGGTGCTGGCAACAGATTTGTCAGATGCAATGGTAGATGAAACCCACCAAAAGATCATGTTGCATGAACTGGAAAACCTGGTGACGGTCCGCCAGTTATCGTTTCACAACCTTGACCAGCTGAACCCACCTGGTAAATTTGATTTGATCTTCTCCAATTTTGGAGGATTAAATTGTACCGGTGATCTTAATAATGTGTTGCTTTATTTTGACCGCTTATTGAATCGAGGCGGTGTGGTTACGCTGGTGATGATGCCAGGATTTTGTTTGTGGGAATCGCTGCTGCTATTTAAAGGTGAATTTAAAACAGCCACCAGGCGATTTTTTAAATTTAATGGTAGTGCTGCCATCATCGAAGGCAAACCGTTCAAATGTTTTTATTATGCGCCTTCATTTATCACTTCCCGGTTAAAGAATCAGTTTGAAGTGGAATTGATGGAAGGTCTTTGTACTATTGTTCCTCCATCATACAAAGAAGCTTTTATGGTGAAACATCCAGGCCTGTTTTGCAAACTGAAGGAAATGGAGGATCATTATAAGTCTTCATGGCCATGGAAGTTGTGGGGAGATTATTTTATTTTAAGCCTCCGGAAAAAATGCTGACCTGGTAGTAGTAAGGTCTGCAAGGGTTTTGTTGCTTTTACCGGAATGCACAACGTGGTGTGACCGCTTTTCAAATAGGTCCAGAAGTTTTACCTGGAAATGTCGCGGATCCGGTTTTGCATAGTGTTTTCCTGTTTTCATTCCCATTAAGATCCCGCGGCTGTTCAATTTTCCCTGTTCCGTTTTTTTGCTCCACCTGTATCCGGTTATTTTCATAAAAATATTATCAAGCATATTGCCTAGTGGGTTGTCAAGGAAAAATTCCAAAGCTGCTTTTAAATAGGACTGATTGATCTCCTTTACATAGGAGATCCTCATGGAATGATTAGGAAGATGGTTTCTTGTCCAGGTATTGGCTTTATAAAAACGGTCGAAAATCGTAATGCCGCGAACAGGAAGGAGGGTGGCCACCTCGGTAGCTGTGTAGAGATTTTGCTCTTCAATTTCAAGCGCTGCTTCGTCTATGAAATAATTCATGCAGAACAATTGCTGCTTGTTAAAGAGGAAACTTAATTTTTTCATGCAATGGAGCAGGGTTCTTGCAATCCATAACCTGTTTTTTTGGGTGATGATAAAGAAATCAATATCGGATGTGTCATCAGCATAATTCTTGGATAGTGAACCTGAAACTGCAATGCCTTTTACAAAAGGGAAGGCTGAAATAAATGACGCTGCTTTATCTGCTGTTTCGAGGAGTTGTTTGGCTTTAAGGTTTCCTCTTCTTCTCCTTGAAATAATATTGTAATCATTTTGTAGTGTATAAAGATCATCGATACGGAAGATCTCTTCATTTAAAATAAGTTCTTCAAGTTGTAGTTCCCATGCTGCTGTTTGGCATACTGAGGTGGAGAATAGCTTTATTTCTGCCAATGTCAGAGGATAATTGAACAAGTCAAAATAAGTGAGCGTGGATAATATGTTGGTTCTAATGCACAATTGGGAAAGTTTGCATGGTTGATTCATTTGTAATAACGTGTGTAGGTGCCGCGGGGTTGCCAGCACCTAGTTTGGCCGGCTTTTTATTGGCATTCCGCCTTGTTTCCGCCACTGTGAACAGAGAGATAAAAAATGCATAGAAAAAGATGCCTTTGTTCATATTGAGCAGGTTTTCCGTGAGCCCCGTGACCCCGATCAGTATTATGAAGCAGGTAAAGGCAAGGTTGCCTGATCGGATGGAAAGTCTTAAAAAATAGAAAAGGGTGAAAAGGTAGATGGTAAGGGCAAATACGCCGCCTTTGATGGCGAAACTGAGGTATTGGTTATGCGCATTTAATTCATGCACATAAGAATCATACATTTTGTTTTTAAAATAAAGGTCTTTAAGCAGGGGAACTTCTTCTCCTGTGCCATAACCGATCCAGGGTGAACGTTGAATCAACTCAAAGGCCAGCTTCCACCTGTCCATTCTGGGATCCGCAATTGAAAAAGGCGCTGTTTCGAGGTTAAAGTCATGTTTTACCTGGGTGATGAACCTGTAGTTGAAACTTTCCGTGGAGTAGATGATGTAACCTAGCAGGATGGTCGCAATACCAGCAGCTACCAGGTAAATAGCTCTATTCTTTTTGTTTTTGTAAGCATTTGGGATTATGATCAGCAAGATAAAAAAGGTTGCCAGCAAAACGGAGCGTGAGCCCAGCTGCAATAATCCTCCGAATAAAATAAGGGTAGCAGCCATTATAACAGGCGTGGTAATCCTGAATATAGATCTTTTGGTGAGCAATGACAAAACAACTACCAGGGAAAGCGCACAATACAATGAAAGGTAAGTGGCATGCATTTCTATGGGTCCGGAAAATTTATGGCTGATAAAATTTGATGAAAAAATATCAGTGGCTGGTAATCCCAGGTAAAGGATGGTGCGCGCAGCATCATAGTAAAGAAAAATAATGACCAGCACATTGACTGTCGCAAAAGATAGAAGTATGTGCTGCAGGTATTTTTTTACAGGGATAGGATTTATATAAAGGATCAGCGGAAAAAGGAGAACAGCCAGTTGTTTTTCCCATAAACTAAATGCCTGGGAAGGAAATAAACTATATGAAGTTCCGATGAGGGTGAGGAAAAAAACCGATTGCAGTTTAAATACTTCTTGCCATGGAATGTTTTTGAGATCTTCTTTTGTTAAATGAAACAGTGTGTGTAATAAAAAGCTGATAAGGATCAACTGGCTGTAAAACCGGTCCAGCGGCAGGCTTGCTGCAAACAGGAAGCAATGCAACAGGCTGATCTTATTGGCAGCAGTATCATTTAATTTTATCACAGGCATAAGATTGTATTACTGCTGATTCAATAAGGTTGTTATAACCCTCGAGCACGCTGGTCCAGTTAAACTCCCGGGTGATCTTTACAATGTTGTTTTCGATCTTTGCTTCTTCATCGTCTTTACTAACTGAATTCATTATTTTTCTTACATCTTCTGCACAAGAAAAATAGTACGCATCATCTTTTAAAATGTGGCGGTTGAATATATTGTCGTGGGCCGCTATAAGAATACGATCCGCCATTGCTTCAATAAGAGAAGGATTGGTGCCGCCCACGCTGTGGCCGTGAAAATAGAGATAACAATTTGCTCTCAGTGAGCTAACAATAGACTGATTAAAAACAGGGCCGGTGAAAATTACACCCTGCTTCGCAAATTTGTTTTCTATCATCCTTCCATAACGATTGTTCATATTGCCTATAACCACCATTTTTTTTTCCGAACTGCACTTTACAAAACCAGATAAAATAGTTTCAATATTATTCTCCGGTTCCATTCGGGCCATCAGCAGGAAATAACCCTCCCTGGTAAGCTTATATTTTTCCAGAATATTATTCTCCGGAGGAAGTTTGTGGCAGGCCCCATAGGGAATGTAAGTGCAGTTTATCCTGTATTTTTCATCCAGGATCTTCTTGATCATTTCAGAATCCGCTATATGAAAATGGCTGTGTTTTATGGCCAGTCCTTCTGCATATTGCAGGAATCGCTGCACCAGCCATGAGTATTTCTGTCGTTTCCATTCTATCCCATCCATATTGGAAATGATGATGGTTTTTTTGGGAAAGTACCTGCTCCAGACCGAACTGCTGGTGTATCCCATAAACAGCAGCACATCAAAATTTCTATTGCGCGCATCCCTGATGCAGTTAAAGTCGTAAAAAAATTGTCCTGCCATCTTCATATAATATTCTGGATCCTTACACCGGATCAGTTGAATTCCATTCCAGCTATTTTCCTGGTAAGGATGATTGTGGGAACAATACACCATTACTTCATGCCCCTTTGCTGCCAGGCCTGTGGAAAGGTATTCACTGGCCTGTTCAAACCCACCGTAATGGTTAGGTATTCCTCTCGTTCCAATTATTCCGATTTTCATATTAATGTTTGGCAGTAGCACTTCCGAAAAACATGTTTTTTATTTTCACAGCCGGGTCATATACCCATGCCAGTAATTTCTTGATGTATTGTTCATCACCAACATGCCAGTCAGTTGTTCTTCTTTTTTCAATTTTGTACTGGTGAATCATATACGCATATCCGGCAATGGAGGTCCTGTTCTTTCCATCCGGGAAATTGGTGCGGTCGTATCCATGGAGGGTATGCCTTCCCGTTAGCTGAACTACCATTCTGTTAAAGGGAATGCCTATAGATTTTTCTTCCCCACTGCGGAGGTCATGCAGTTTAAGTGCACCACCGAAAGAAGTTTCCCAATCTTTGTTCAGGTAAAGGAGCATGTTTAAAGTGCGGTACCATTTGGGTTGTAGCGGATGGTAGTTGAAGTCAAGGTGCATATCCAGGAAACTTCCTTTTTTTCCCTGGTGTATGCCACCTCCGTGGAAACCCGGGTCTACAAAAATTGCTTCATTAGAAATAAATTGAAGCCAATTACGGAATCGATCCGACACGAGGTCTTCGTAAAGCTCATTGAACAAGGGGCTGATTTCCCTGAAACTGCTTTTTTCAAATTTATTGGCTGCAAAAACATAATCCCTGCTTTTTTGGGTGATCTCGGGGAGGTCGTTCAGCAATTTGGTTAGCTTCTTTTCATCGCAGATGCCATCAATTACAAGATGCTGGAATGGCTTAGCGGTGAGAAACTTCAGCCGGAACGCTTCCTTCCTGTTTTCTATGTCCTGGAATAGAATCATTGGTTCTCAGATTATGATCGTTAATAATTAATTTTTGAAAGCTATCTGCAGCAGTCTTCCAGCTAAACACTTTCTGAACGTATTGTGACCTGGACTCAAGCTGCTTCATGCTGATGTCGCCAGACAAAATTTTTAATACCCTTTCACAAAAAGCCTCTTCATTTCGTGGGTCCACATGATCCTGTTCAAAAAAATCAAATTGTTTCAGGCCAAGCATGTTTGAACAAACTACCGGAGTTTCCATGGCCGCAGCTTCCAGTGGAGGTATTCCAAAACCCTCGCCTATTGAAGGGTACACAAAAAGCGAAGCGGCTTTATAAAAAAAAGGAAGTTCCTCATCAGGAATATGGTCATTTATTAAAATATTGTCGCGGACTTCCTTTTTCAGCCCATTTAAAACTTTGTCGAACAAGGGCGTGCTGCTCGTACGGCTGCCTAATAGCACAAGGGTAAATCCCTTTTTGTATAGTTCCAGTTGGCAAAAGATATTCACCAGCAGTTGATGATTTTTCCTTGGTTCTATACGGCTTACGTAAAGGATGAAATTTTCTATACCATAATGCTGGTAAATATAGGCGCGTGCTGTTTTCTTATCAACAGGATCCATGAATATGTGATTTACTCCGTTGGGCACCAGGTGGATCTCTTTTTTAACGCCCAGGTGTTTATAAATGGCGTTTTTGGAATGTTCAGAAACCGTAGTGATAAGATCTGCCATTTGCGCAGACCTTTTGTAAAAATACTTTCGGGAAATCCGGTAATTCCTGCTGTAATATTCGGGCAGGTCTTCAAAAATAACATCATGCGTTGTGATGATATAGCGGCATAATTTTACCGGTGGACAAACATATTGGAAATGGGCGTAGTTGATTCCATACTTTAAAAGCATAACCGGGATCTCCAACAGCAGCCTTGAAAATGACCAGGGGCTCTTGTATTTTAAATAAACAATCTGTTTGTTGTTTCCGAAAACTTGTTTCAGGTGTTCTGTATCATAGGCTGCCATATATATTTTTAAATGACGTTCCTGCGAAAGATGCTGATAGATATTTCGGATAAAGCTTTTGGTTCCCTGGTGCACTCCATCAAGCACATGGGCATCAACAAATAATCTAATTTCTGCCTTTGTCTTCATGCGATCGCCTTAAATTTTTTATAGATGCCTGAGATCATTTTTCCGGGTAAGAAGGAAACAAGGTACAGGCCATAACCTGTGGTGTAAAATGGATTGAATGCAAGGGCTTTTTTTATATGAGATCGTGCCCGCTCTGGTTGAAAATTATTCCAGAGATATTTTTTTCCTATCATGGCATAATATGCTCCTTCCTTTATACCAGTGGCTTCCTGGTTCTTTATAATATTCTTGATCACCGCTCCTTCGGTTGCACTGATCCGGCTGGTACGCAGTGCATTTTTTTTGATCCGTCGGAATTGTTTTGTGCGCCATTTTTCATCAATAGTGATGGATTGCTTATTCAATCTTACTTTAATCAGCGACTCATCCACGTTCGCAGATTTTGCTTTTGGTACAACCTGAGTCCAGAGTAAATGATCTTCAAAACTGTGCGCATGGCTGTTATAACCGCCATTCTCTATTATAAATTCCTTATTGTATAGAACACTTGAATGGATGAAGGGGCAGGTAGTTGTCAGGATTTTTAAAATTTCTTCATGTTTGAACGCCGGAGGAAGTCCTTTAAATATAAATCTGCCTTCTTCATCCACGTAGTCAGCAGCGGATCCAACTAACATGATTTCCGGGTCAATTTTAATCAGGTTGTATTGTTTTTCAAGCCTTTCCGGATAACAGATATCATCTGCATCAAATCTTACAATGTATTTGGCCTTTGCTATAGCAAGACCTTTATTCAACGCCGCAGCAATGCCCTGGTTGGTGGTGTTGATCAACCTGATCCGGTTGTCTTTATAAGATAATATAATTTCTTTTGTACGGTCCGTAGAGCCATCGTTGACGATGATCAGTTCAAAATCAACGAAGGTTTGTGTCAATACCGATTCAATGGCTTCGCCAATATATTTTTCTGCATTGAAGGCAGGCATGAGCACCGATAATTTTACCTGCATTTCAATCATCTGTTATAGTTTTGAAGTCCGTATATATCAGCAATTCAAAAACGACAACTACAGACAACAACTCAAACCAGTAATCTGTAAAGAACAATCCCAGCATCAAAATCAACAAAGGCAATCCATATCTGAGACAACGACTTCGTTTTAAAATAAATCCTGCATAAAAAATAAAAAATGCCAGCATTCCCGCTATACCGTATTCTGATAGGAGCTGGTCGAAAACTGAATTGGGTGTATTGACAACAGAGTGCAGTTTCTCCTGTTTGGTAAAATATGACAGGTGAAGTTTGAGGTGGTTGATTTCAAAATCGGGATTAATGTAGGCCAGGGAAGCAGGGTAACTGCCCGCGATCCCTAATCCGGAAACCTTAAAAGCAAGCCTGGAAGAGAAATTCCCCATGCCCATACCTGTCAGGGAGTAAAAATGGTCTTTTTTTAAATGAAGTAAAGTCTCTTTAATTGCTTTAATCTTGCCCGGAATCCTGGAATCCCCTGAATTTGTTCCCTGTGGAATTTGGTTATCCAGTGCGAATTGAATCCATTCTTTTTTTATTTTATTGCTGTCATCTTTATGCTGGTAGGCTGATGTATGAATATCGGGTTTGGGAATGGATTTTTTTTCAAGAGCTGCCTGTAGTACAGGCGAGGATGCATTTATCTGAACAACATGAAAGCTGTCCATCATTTTTTTTCCCACACTGTCCAGAAACAGAATGGCCGTTTTTTTCTTTAGTTGATCCGGATTTAATTCATTGTCGGGTATTTGGGTCAAAACAGGTGGCTTTTTTGAAATGTTTTGTGCGGGTGTTCCACTTGTATTTTTTTTAAAATAAGAAGCGATGTATTCATTGTTCTGCGGCGAAACCTTTGCCCAGAAAATGATAAAGGGAAGGACACATAAAAAAATAATGCTTTTTTCCAGCTTCGTGCTTTTAAACAAAAGAAGAAATGCAAGTGTGAGCAAAACCAGCATATTTACGAGGTTGCTGCCCGCCAGAACCAGGATAAAAAGACAGACCATCAACATCATCCAGTTTTTGCGGTAAAAAAAATAGATCATTCCCATACCATTCAATGCTGCATTTGTTGTACTGGTATCGAAACTGACGCCTTTAATATAATCGCCTGTATTGATAAAGTATTTTTGAAAATTACCCTGGTACTGGTAAGGATTGAAATGCCCGGTTTCAAAAATGATGGATATTAAAACGGCTATTGAAACGGCTGCGTTAAGCAGAAATAGAGCGGCAAGGGTATTTTCCAGTTTTTGCTGACTTAATTTTTCTGCAAATACCCTTAGCTGGTGTGTTACCAAAAAACAGGCAGCCCAGCCGAACGTACCTAACAGAAATACAGCCCAGTAATTTTCAATGCCAAATAAACCATTCATGAGGGCATTGAAAATGGCAAGCCCCAAAAGAATCGCATAAAAAATTCCAAACCCGGATTTTTTAAAGCTTTGCGCAAATTTGAAATCAGGTTGCAGCAGGTAGATCAGTACAATGGCCAGCAGCTTGACCAACAACTTAACATTAAGCAGTAGTACAAGGAAGATGAGCAGTTTTGGATCAATTTTTTTTTGCTGTTCCCGCAGAACACTTAATAAGGTGTTCATCTCATGATTTTGATTAAATACGCATTTTTTTTAAAAGCGTTGCTTAGGCTTTTAATATCCGGAAGAGGTTTTTCCTATCATCTGATCCAATATTTCCGGAAAAAATTAAAAGCGCCAGGAAAACAAAAATTCCTGCTGGTGCAGATAGCCAGGGGTTTTTAATGAGCATCGTCACTGCTAATCCGCCCAGCGCTGCAAAGCTGCTGGTAAAAAGTATGAACCAGTAACTGCTGTTCACTTCTTCTTCTTTCCAATGATAAAGGACAGTTTGCATAAAAATGGCACCAAGAAAAGCAAGGGCGGCTCCTTCAACGCCTACTGATGGAATTAATATGCAATTCAGAAGGGCATTGATCAAAAAGGTGAAGGCGAAGATTCTAAAAATGAGGTTGGTTCTTCCTTTTGAGAAATGCAAAGACCATAGAAAGTTATTGTAGTAAAGCAGGGGCATGGAAAGGGAAAGAATGAAAATGGTGTTGGTATTTACAGCGCCATATTTGCCATCGCTGATCCAGCCGGCAACGGGTTGCCAGAGAAGGTTTAGCATTAAAACAATTACGCATGCCAGGATCATTTCCATCCGGAACAGAAATTTTAGCTCCTGCAGTTCAGAATTTTTATCAAGGGATTTTTTTGTAAACCTTGGAACCAGCAAAGGTGCAATCACCAGCATGGGCAAAAGGGATAATTCAAACACCTTGTAAGCAAAACTATACTCCGCTAATTGCTGCCGGGGTAAGATGATGCCAATAAGGATCCAGTCAAACCGGGCCAGTGCTGCGGCAAAGATCACCGTTCCTAATTGTGGCAATGCTTCTTTAACCATTTTTTTATAATGTATCATGACCTGTGTTTTTTTGGCCACAGCCGGAAAAGTTTTATGAAACAGCCACATGCAAAAACCCATTTCAAACAGATCTGCAAGCAAAAAAACCAGTGCAATGAAAAGGAGATCCGTGTGGTCAAGCAGGAACAGCATTCCAATTCCTGCAGCTTTGGCAGCATTGGATACCACGGACATGGGCAGCAAAAGGTCAAACCTTTCCATCCCCGCCATCACCTGTTTGTAAGGAACAGCTAGTGAAAAAGCCAGTTTTCCAACCGATAAAAAAATCATAACTCCAATGGGAAAGTTTTCTGTGAAAAAGGAAGCGAGGGAGAGAAGGATTATCAGACCCAAACCCGTCCACAGGTTATGAAACAATCCTACAGAAATCAGCAGAGACGGATCTTTTCCCATTGCTGTGTTTTTAACCAACAGCTGGTCTATGCCAAAAGAAAGTATGCTAAAGATTGTTAACAGAACGGCCAGCATCCAGTTAAACAGGCCAAAATCCTGCTTCCCCAGTTCACGTGCCAGGAGCAAAAACACCAATAGGCTGAATCCATGGTTGATCAGCAACTGCAGCGAGTTTGCAGATAAGTTTTTCGCCAAAGTGCGCCGCATGGAAATAAATACGTGATTTTCATGAATAGGTTGTTTTATTTTATTGGGTTGAGATTCAGATTTTTCCATTTTCTTCACGAATCTGGGATTGATGTTTGCACATTGTCAGACCTATGCAAAAACTGTTTGCCATTCTTTTCATCACTTGTATTTTCACCTATTCCTGCAATAGCCCATCATTGGGGATTTTTAATAAGAAATCCGCCTCTGAGCGGTATGCGGAAAAAGTAGAAAATCGCTACCAGAAAACCCCGGAAGGGCGTCAATGGCTTGCAGCATCCAGGTCGGCGGTTGAGCATCCTTACCTGGTGCAGGTGCCCTACAAGCAGCATGGTAGTTTTCATGCCGATAAACCCCGGGCCATGGGTTTGCAGTTTCATGCGAAAAGAGGAGAACAACTAAAGTTCTCAATTGATAAATCATCAGAGGCAGCATTTATATTATTCGCTGATATATATAAATTGGATGCATCGGGACAATCCCTGGTGTTTACTGCCGATACCGCAAATGCTAGTTTTACATTTAATGTGGATGAAGAGGCAGATTTTGTTTTGAAACTACAACCAGAACTCTTTATGTCAGGGAATTATAGTTTGTCTGTTGCCGTCGGGCCGTCATTGGCTTATCCGGTTTCCGGCAGCATGGCCAAAGCTGGAAGTTTCTGGGGTGCAGCACGCGATGGTGGAAAACGCAATCATGAGGGTATAGACATATTTGCTCCAAAAGGAACGCCGGTTGTTGCTGCTTCCGATGGAATGATCACAGCTGTGCGCGATGGAGGCATTGGCGGTAAAACGATATGGCTTCGTCCCGCAGGACGAAATATCTCCCTATATTATGCGCATCTCGATGAACAATTGATTCAACCGGGTGCTTCAGTGAAAGCAGGAGATACGATTGGTACAGTAGGGAATACCGGGAATGCTCAAACCACACAACCACACCTGCATTTTGGAGTCTATGGTTATGGTGGAGCGACAGATCCTTTGCCCTTTATCAACAAAATAGTTAAACAGGCTGCTGCTGTTCAAAAGAAAAAAATTGAAAAGCATCTTCAGCTTACGAAAGCACATAAAACTTTGAATGGGTTACCCCTAAAGGCTAACACAATTTTGGTACCGCTGGCAGTAGATGCCAAAGGATACATTGCTGAACTCCCGGATGGACAACTGGTTCAAACACCATTTAATATTGTTAAGCAGGTGGAGATCGGCACGGTTTCCGCTTCCCCACTGAATGCTAATGCTGGCACCGAATGAATTAATGTATATTCTATAATTTTGAATTGATCAATAATTCATTGGATTTGGCCAGATATCTGAGCTGCATTTTTGTTTTTAGTTAGTATTGAAATAAAAGGGAAAAGTTTTGACTAAGAACAATACAAATATTTTATATGCAATCATTGAAAGGAAAAGTGGCACTAGTTACAGGTGCCGGAAAGGGTATTGGTAGGGCAATTGCAAGAGCATTATCTGCTGAAGGTGTTCATGTGGGTTTGATTGCCCGGACAGAAAAAGAAATTAAGCAGGTAGCGGAACAAATTAAGGCCATGGGTGTAGGTGCTTCTTTTGCAACTGCCGATGTAAGTAACCGTGTGGAATTGGAAGGCGCCATAATAAAAATACAGGATGACCTGGGTGTGATCGATATTCTGGTGAATAATGCAGGAACGGCCACATTTGGAAAATTCCTGGAGCTTGAGCCCGAAGATTGGGAAAACCAGGTTAGGGTAAACCTATTTGGAGTATATTATGCCACGCGTGCTGTTTTGCAAAATATGATAGATAAAAAATCAGGTGACATCATCAATATTTCTTCTACTGCCGGAAGATCAGGCAGTGCGACAACAAGCGCATACAGTGCTTCCAAATTTGGTGTTTTTGGATTGTCTGAAAGTTTGATGCAAGAGGTGCGCAAGCATAACATTCGGGTAACTGCCATGGCCCCCAGTACGGTCGTCACTGATCTTGCCGAAGACCTTCAATTGATCACTGGTGACGCCGAACGCATCATGCATCCTGAAGATATTGCTGAACTGATCATAGCGCAATTAAAATTGCATCCAAGGGTTTTTGTCAAAGAGTCCAGCATATTTTCAACGAATCCTTAAATAATAATGAATTAGAAGATCCAGACAATGGCTTTGTAAGCCAGGTAAATTCCTGCACTGATGATGAGCGTTAATAAAAGCAAAATTGGAAGAATCACCTTCCATGCGCTGCCGCGGTAACGGCCTTCCTGGTAGTATTTGTTCATCAGTCGCATGTTTTTCATATTTGCTTTCCATGCAAAATCGAATATATCGCCTATAAAAGGAATTGCTCCAAAAACCGCATCAATGGTAACATTCAGGATCATGCGCGCCAGCACATATCCACCGGCACCATTACGCGCCATGATCGCAATCATGTAACCTGATACGGCAAGTGTTGATATGTCGCCTGCACCTGGCACCAGTCCAAGGATGCCATCCAGTCCAAACCTGATACTGGTGCCCGGAATTGTAAAGCGTGCATCCATCCACCTGGCCAGTTTGTCCATGTGCCTTAGTGATACCGGGTAAGAAACAGGTGCTGAAGATTTTGCCATACAGGATGATAAACGAAAATCATACCGGCAAAAGATTCAGATTTAATTTAACTTTTACCGATGGATCCATTAAACCGTTTAATACTTGCGCTTGAAGAAAACATTCCTCACCACCATTTAGTGCACCCGGACATTTCAAAAGCTTCTGTTGGCTGGCATATTGCTCATTCGTTTCTCACAATGGAGCAGGTGATCAATATGATCAGCAAATCAAATCCTGGGCAATACCATCCAAAATCAGGATTATTAAAATCAGTGATTTTGCTTTTTGGAAAAATACCCAGAGGAAAGGGAAGGGCACCGTTATCAGTTCAACCCAAAAATGAGTTTACGGTAGAAAATTTACAATTACAGGCAGATCATGCAAAAGGAAGCATCCTGTTATTAGATACATTAAGTGTCAACCATTTTTTTGATCATCCCTATTTTGGAAATTTAAATCTGAAACCTACCCGAAGGTTTTTATATGTTCATACAAATCATCATGTTTCCATTGTCAGGGATATTGTAAAAAAACACTGACCTGTAAGTAAACAGCCTATAAAAAACTTAGTTCATTATTTTGGAGATGGATTTCAGGGAAATCATATTGCTCATTATTGTATTAGCCGGAATGTATGGTGCCGTGACCTTCCGAAAATTAAGCATTGCAGGCAGTGTATCTGGTGGAATCATTACATTTTTTATTTATTGCGGTGCCGGTGTGGGTGGATTCATTTCCATGAGCAGTTTTTTTGTAATGGCCACACTTGCCACATCCTACAGGCGATCTGTCAAGCAAAGGTTTTTGCAGACTTCGCACCAACCGCGCGATGCTTTCCAGGTATGGGCAAATGCCGGCATAGCCGCCCTGGCAGGTGTTGTTTCTTTTTTTTCAGACCACCATTTGGTCATCATCATTATCTATTCAGTTTTATCTTCAGCAAGTGCGGATACCATTTCCTCCGAAATGGGAATGGTTCATGGCAAAAAGTTTTTCAACATACTGGACTTTCAACCTGCCAAAAAAGGTGATAACGGAGTGGTGAGCCTGGAAGGAACTGCCTGGGGTTTGTTAGCCAGTGTGGTGATCGGATCCATTTATGTTTTGATACATGGGTTTAACACCGTTTTTTTTATTATCATCATTGCAGGAATGATGGGTAATCTTTTTGATTCATTATTGGGAGCAACACTGGAGCGCGATGGTAAGCTGGGTAACAATGCTGTAAATTTTTTAAATACCTGCTTTGCATCAGTTATAGCTGTCCTGCTTTATGGTTTATTGCCGCTTTCATAAAGGCGCATGCGGTAACAATTCATAGCTGTGCTGCCCAATTTGTTCAGCAGGCTGTAATTGGCAATCACACCTACAACAGCACCAATACCCGGGATCAGTTGCGCCATTTTAACCAGGTCGATATAGTCACGGTATTCCTGTTGAAAAGAACGCCAGTCGAAATCATTGATGTTTTCAGGAAGGTTTTGTTTTAAAGTTTCCCAGTTTTCGATCTGCTGAAAGATCTGCTTTCTGTGTTCCTGGCTGCTGAAAGCCAGTTGGAAAATATACAGCAGGTAAACCCGCTCCCTGTAATCCCTTACGTCAAATCCATACACTGCTGCAAGATCAAAAAGCATTTTAAACTTGATGCCGATCAATAGCGGAAAATCTGCTAATCCCATTAAAATACCGCCGGCACCTGTAATGCCACCTTCCACCGCCCCGGTTTTTCTGTGTTTTTTGATGATCAGTTCCGCGGCTTCTTCAGTTTCCTTTAATGTAATGATCGCAGCAGGTTCCCGTGCTGCCAGTTTTACACCAAACAACACACCGCGGATCATTTGTTTTATGGTTGATGTAATGGCGCGATGAAGTTTTTCGGGAATGTAGCTATTAATCTTCTTCTGCAGCTTCTTTGAAAGACCATTCAGCAAAGAAGGATCACGCACCATTTGCTGCTGCCACAGCCGCATCTCATTGAAGGCTTTTTGTTCGTACTCCATTGCTTATCTTTAACCTGCATCAAATTTAAGGACGTGGACTTAAATTATGCAAAACTCATAACCTGGATTGATAATAATCAATATTCATAGTTGCTTCCCAATTATTTCCGACCAAAAGCTTTTATATGAAAAACATACTGGTACCAACAGATTTCTCAGATAATGCACTTAAGGCGACCATGTATGGTTGTGAAATTGCTTTGAAGCGTGGTGCAAAAGTGCACCTGTTGCATGCCGCAGAAATGGGACATGAGGCTTTTTACCAGCCTGTTTCCATGTACGAGAAATACAATAACCTGGTACTTGATGAAAATAAAGAACGCATTAATACCCTCAGGTCGCTGCTACAAAAAAATTATCCAGGTTGTTCTTTTATCACTACCATTGATGCACAGGCAGGCGTTGCCGCGGCAGTAATCAAATATTCAACGGAAAAAGATATTGACCTTGTAGTTATGGGCACCCAGGGTGCTTCTGGAATTAAAGCTGTTGTGATGGGAAGTGTGGCTACTTCTGTTATGTCTGCATCCAAAGTTCCGGTGCTGGCCATCCCTACAGATCATGTACCCGACGCTCCTCAAAATATTCTTCTGGCCACAAATAGTTTTGAAAAAGACCTTACGCTTACCAACCCGCTCATGAACCTGGTAAAACTGCTTGGTTGTACCCTTCATGTAGTGGTGTTTATTGATAAAGCGAATGCTGATGCCGCAGATTATGTAGGTAACATGGCTAAGATGGAACAATACAAAACTTTTCTCCACCAGCATTATCCCCGGCTTTCGATTGTTTCACATGTTATAGAAGGAGAAAGCCTTGAAGATTCAATTGAATTGTACAGTCTTAGAAATAACATCGGGATGATTGCATTGATCTCTCACAAGAAATCATTTTTAGAGCGCCTTTTTCAGCAAAGCGTTACAAGAAAGATGGCCTTTCACTCTAAAATTCCCATACTCTCCATTCCTGCTGTGGTTGTATCTGAATAAAGAAAAAAGATGGAGATTGTGCTGCATTAGTTATGAATGATTTTAATTTAGATCTCCAGGCTGTTTATAAAAAATTTTCGACTTCGGAGGAAGGCCTCGATGAAGAAGAAGTGCTCAGTATCCGCAAAGAGACGGGACCCAACAGTCTTGAGGAAAAAAAGAAGAAACCCATGTGGCTTCTTTTTATTTTGCAGTTCAGGGATTTCATGATCCTTGTATTGATCGCAGCAGCCATCATTGCCGGCATTGCCGGAGATGTTACGGATACCATTATCATCC
>MWWA01000077.1_pt1 | contig 30217 bp, 26 predicted proteins | sample 1047341 | NCBI WGS metagenome assembly MWWA01 (sample SAMN06349978, study PRJNA376086) | soil metagenome | isolation source: MS5-1 sample Antarctic (ecotone) soil | place: Antarctica | collected 2015-01-13
ATTACTTTTTCCCATAGCGAATCATTACCATGACGGTCTTTAAGTGACACTGAATAAGTAAAGTGTAAAAGATCTTTATAGGCAACCGGGATTTTCTTTTCCCGTCCATTTTGCTTCAAATAATGACAGTCACCAATGGAATTTTATCAGGGAAGGATTGGTGGAGATTTATGCTATGTTGAAAACAGAGGGGGATCTTACATTTGTAAAACACCTGGATGTTGCACGTGTTGACTATTGCACATTTGGAAATTCAAATCCATTTAGAATCCGCATTGTAAATAAGTTTAATGACAATTACGATCATTACTATATTAAAATAGCTGATGCATCCCGTATTTATGGACTTGAATTAGAAGATATCCTTTCTCCCAACCGCATTACTTTTTTTACTTACAATAACACGCTGGTTGAAGAGCATATACCGGGAATTCCCGGTGATATTTTTTTAGAACAAATGAAAAATGATCACTCCGTAAATAAAATAAGGCTGGCTAAGGAATTTGTAAAATTCAATGAAAGATGTTTTGTAAGATTATTGGGCGATATGCGCAGTTATAATTTTGTAATTGATATTACACCTGATATTGAAGATTATCAATACCGCATCCGTGCCATAGATTTTGATCAGCAATCTTATGAAGGCAAAAAAAATCTTTATTTACCGCAATTTTTCAAAGAAAATAATGAGTTTGTAGAACTCTCCCTCAAACACCTGAACAAAGAATCAATTGAACAGTATCAAACCGAAGAACGAACACTAATTGCATTCAGGCTGGCTACCTCAAAATATAAAGTGAAACAATTGCTTGACATCATGAAGAAAGATACTTTGTCCACACCGGAAAAAACAGAACAACTTATTAAAGAGCTTGCAGAATACCACCAGAAACCAGCCATCTTAAAATGCCAGACAATTGGCGAATTGTTACGGATACATATGAAACAGATGTTAAGGAGAAGCCTGAAACTGATCCCGAAGCTGGATAGTCGCAGGTAAATTTGTTCTGTTTTAAAAAAAGATGGCAAACCTTATCTTTGCCACCACTAAAATCACTTCTTCATGGCGAATAACAAAATTCAGGAGATACTTGGCAAGGAAGCCGATAATTTATTAAGTTATAATTCTACCGCAATAGATAAGTCTTCATTGTTCCTGCCGTCACCCCGGCATGTGGATGAAATATGGATCAACAGTAACAGGAATAACCAGGTATTGAACAATATGCAAAATCTTTTAGATCATGGTCGCCTGGCTAATACGGGTTATTGCAGCATTTTCCCGGTTGACCAGGGTATTGAACATAGTGCAGGTTCTGCCTTCGCCCCTAACCCCATTTATTTTGATCCTGAAAATATCATTCAATTAGCCATTGAAGGTGGCTGTAATGGAGTAGCATCAACTTTTGGCGTATTGGGAATTCTTAGTCGCAAATATGCACACCGCATACCTTTTATTGTTAAGATTAATCACAATGAATTTTTATCACATCCAAACAAGTACGATCAAACCATGTTTGGCTCCATAAAAAGTGCCTGGAACATGGGAGCTATTGCAATAGGTGCAACTATATACTGGGGATCTGCAGAAAGCGCCCGCCAGTTAAAAGAAGTTGCCGAAGCTTTTGAATATGCTCATGAACTTGGAATGGTTACTATTTTATGGTGCTATACACGTAATAATGCCTTTAAAGTGGATGACGTTGATTATCATACATCAGCCGATCTTACTGGCCAGGCTAATCATTTGGGTGTAACCCTTCAGGCAGATATCATTAAACAAAAATTACCCACGAATAATGGAGGATACCTTGCCACTAAGCATGGAAAGACCCATAAATTGGTGTATGAAAAATTAACTACTGATCATCCTATTGATCTATGTCGTTACCAATTATTGAATTGTTATAATGGACGAATTGGTTTAATAAATTCAGGCGGAGAAAGTAAGGGACAGTCTGACATGCAGGAGGCGGTAACAACTGCGGTTATCAATAAAAGAGCAGGAGGCATGGGACTGATACTTGGTCGCAAAGCTTTTCAAAGACCATTTAAAGAAGGAGTTGACATGTTACAAACAATTCAGGATGTTTACCTGGATAACGACATTACCATTGCATAATAATAAAACCAATTGCTTATCTGGCCTTCCATTTACAGGAAGGCCTTTTTTATGGAGCTGGTATAGTTTTTTTTGGATTTAATATAAAACAAATATTATGGGGCATTCAGAAAACAGAAACAAACAGGTTAATAATCCACGCCAAAATCCAAATACACCCAATAAACCAGATATCAGGGATGACCTGGATAGCCGTAAAAATGAAGAGCAGGATTTTAAGGGCGATGATATAACTCAAAATGAAAAAGAAATAAAAGAAAATCACCTTAAGAAAAAATCAACCGGCAAAAATAGTTAATCGCGTTGGGTTCACCAGGCATTATAGTGAGGATGAGCAAATGCTGCACCTTCCCTATATTTGTGTTTCAACCAAATAAAGGTCATGGCCAAACATTTTGAAGATTTTGATGCTAACCTGGCAGGAGAAGAAGGAAAAACAGAAGAAACAAAAACAAGTTGGTTTAAAAGAATAAAAAAAGGGATACATACCAGCACCTCTGAGAAAAAAGAAACCCCTGAAGGCTTGTGGGCTAAATGCCCGGAGTGCAACCTGATATGTACAATGAATGAGTTAAGGGAGAATGATTTTGTTTGCCCAAATACAAAATGTAATTACCACCATCGCATAGGGAGTACAGAATATTACCAAATATTATTTGATGATGGCGAATTTATAGAGTTATTCGATAATATTCGCTCAAAGGATTTTTTAGGGTTTACTGATCTGAAGCCTTATCATAAGAGACTGGAAGAGATCTGGACGAAAACCGATTTGTCCGATAGTATGCGGGTTGCAGTTGGAAAAGTAAATGAACATGATATTGTTATCTCCTGTATGGATTTTGAATTTATAGGCGGATCATTAGGAAGTGTAATGGGAGAAAAATTTTCAAGAGCTGTGGATCATTGCATCAAACATAGAATGCCTTACATGGTTATATCAAAAAGCGGTGGTGCTCGAATGATGGAAAGTGCATTTTCCCTAATGCAATTAGCTAAAACCAGTGGTAAATTATCCCAATTATCGGATGCAGGTTTACCCTATATCTCCCTATTAACAGACCCAACTTTCGGTGGCATTTCCGCTTCGTTTGGTATGCTGGGCGATTTGAATATTGCCGAACCTGGTGCTCTTATTGGTTTTGCCGGACCCCGGGTAATTAAAGAAACCATCAAGAAGGATTTGCCTGAAGGTTTTCAACGCAGTGAATTTATCATGGAGCATGGTTTCCTGGATTTCATTGTTCCCCGAAAAGAACTGAAAGAAAAGTTAGGCACCGTGCTTACCCTTTTTAAAAATTAAAAATATTCATCAGATCGGTTCCTGGTAAAATATTTTCCAGGATGTTCCGGTTTTTCAACAACAACATCCTGAACCAGGAAAATAAATGGAGATTAAAAACAGGGCTGCATTCTACGAGTTTTTTATTGAGGATAAATTTACTGCTGGTATGGTCCTTACCGGGACGGAGGTAAAATCATTACGTGCAGGTCGTGCAAGTTTTAATGATAGCTACTGCATCATTGATAAAGGTGAGGCATGGATTAAATCTTTTCACATTGCCGAGTACTCTCATGGTACAGTGAATAATCATGAACCGCTTCGCCAGCGAAAATTATTGTTACAAAAAAAAGAATTAAAAAAGATCATCAATCAATTAAAGGAAAAGGGTTATACGCTTATTCCTTTACGTTTATATTTTAATGAAAAAAATATTGCCAAACTGGAAATAGGTTTAGGAAAAGGAAAAAAATTATACGACAAGCGTGAAAGCATTAAACAAAAAGATGCCGAGCGGGAATTGAAAAGATATAAATTATAAAAGCGGCCATTAGCCGCTTTTATTTTTTAACTAAAAAAAGATTTTAAAAGTTAAAACCTACGCCTACTTTAAACGCCTGGTTATAAGCTTTAAAATTTTCATTTTTATCCAACCTGTTTAATCCATGATCATAAGATGCCGAAACTGAAAAGCCATTGGTAAACTGGTAACCAAGTCCACCAGTTAAACCTACATCTATACTATTCATTTGATCCGAAATATCCATTGTTCTTTTGAAGAAAGAAAAACCCAGGGCACCTGCATCCACTTTCATATCTGATTGAACCAGGAATGAAACCTGTGGGCCGGCAAAAACCTGGAATCCTTTGGATGGTTCCACTTTTAGTAACAAAGGAATATCTATATAATGACTGTTTACTTTTGCCGATGCGTTGATGCCAACAAAATCCAATTTATCTATACTATAATCTCCGGATAGTTGATACCCTTTTTGTGCGTACAAAACAGCGGGTTCAATACTTACTATTCCACCTAAGGGAATTGTTGCTGATAATCCTGCAAAAAATCCAGTTTTGCCTTGTGTTTTTAAAATGCCATTAGTAGCATCAATCATCTCGTTCATTGAACCGGTAGCATCACCACGCCAGGTTGTAAATGTTGGTCCGGCCTTGATACCGAAATTAACCTGCGCCTGTAAAGTGATAAAAGAAAAAAACATAAGAGTTCCCAGGAGTATAATTTTTGATTTCATATTGTTGGTAACAGGGGTTTGTACATCCTGCATAAATTTCAGACTTTTAAAAAGTTACCACTGGTTAAGAAACGTAGCTAATTTTTTGTTAACGCATTTGTCTTTAACATTTTATGCAGATGCAAAACTTCTGCATGATTATTGGTTACCTTACCTTTCAAATACTTTTTTGTTTACCGCTATAGAAACACTATGATGAAAATAATATTACTTGCCTTTTCATTGCTGTTGGCAAGTTTGAGTGATGCACAGTCAATTGCCGGGTATTATTACGGTCCTGCATATGCGCAAACAACAAATTCAGCCAGCAATTACCTGGTTGAATTGATTTTAAAAGACAATAATGGAAACCTGCAGGGTGCATTGAATTATTATTTTAAAAACAGTTTCAGAAGTGTTCCGGTTAAAGGGAAGTATAATTCTAAAACACGTTATGTAACATTGTATGATATTCCTGTTACTTATTTCGGTTCATTTATGAATATGGAAGTTGATTGTACTATGGATCTGGTAGCCACTTTCAGAAAATCGAAAACAGAAAGCAGCCTGGTAGGATATTTTACAGGTAAAGAAGGTTTTAAATATACATGCATTGATTTAAATTTCAACCTGGTATTAAATTCTGAAGCGGCAAATATTGACTCTGTTTTCCAGGCATTAAGAAATTATAAAGAAACACACCAGGTCTGGAAACCAGGTGCAGCTGATACGCTTACAGATGTAAATATCATTCAGCGCAAAGTGATTAATTATGTTGTTAATAATGAATTCAGAAAAAGAGAACTTGATGTAGTGCAGGAAATTGAGGTAGAATCAGATAATATCACCCTGGATTTTTATGATAATGGCGAAGTGGATGGTGATTCAATTTCTGTTTTTGTTAACCAGGAACTATTAGCTTATAATCGCATTATCAGCACCAGCGCTGTGCATTTTGATATTACACTTGATACTTTGAAAGAGATTAACGAAGTATCCATGTTTGCTGATAACCTTGGAAGCATTCCACCGAACACCGCATTAATGATCGTTAGCGATGGAAAGAACAGGTTTGAGATAAGGCTTTCCAGCAATTTTGAAAAAAATGCCACTATTTACATCCGGCGGAAGAAAAACAAACCATAATATTAAAAAAGTTCCTGTTGCTGGTTGGTTTTTTTGGGTTCCCATTGCATTTCCACGGATTTAGAATAATCAACTAATTTGGCTCCAACTGCTTTCCATCCCATAACTTCAACCATTTTTTCAATTTTGAATTTTGCCCTTCTTATTTGAGATCCTTTACCGGATTGCACTGCCAATATGGGTTGTCCTTCAGTTGTAACAGCTTCAATCCTGTTATTCTTCCCTTCCTTAATAAAGAAAAATTTATTTCTGATACTGGTGGTTTCAATCCTGAATCTTTTTACATTGTATTGCATTTTTTCATTATCCAGGTAAATAGCTGTTACCGTTTTTTCCGGATCAAATTTTTCAATCAATAAAATATTTTCCTTATCAAAACGCTGCGTCATTTCCTGGTCAGTGATCTCATAGTTTCCATCCGAATAAATTACCAGGATACGATCATCCGGTTCAAAGCTTCCCAACAAAACGCCCTTTTCATCCGCATTTAAACGACCAAACTTATCATCGAACCATAATTTCCTTCCACTCAGAGTTGCTCTGCCGGCTTCTTTAAATTTTACGGAACGGATTGGATATTTAGTAACCTGATTACCCATGCTGCTTCTGCCTTTGATAGCCAGTTCTTCAAAATAAAAATCAAATTCTTTGATACGTGCGGAACAATTCGGACTCAGTACAATCTTAACCACTTCCGCTTCACCATTGGGATTCACAGACAAATAATTAAGCTTGCTTTTATCAGATCCTTTTGAAAGGTCATAATCTTTATCCCTGGTTATACCAGTTACATTGAAACGCTTTGCATAACTTACACCAGTTTTACCATCTGTATAAATTACATTGTACGTGGTGCGTTCATCATTTTTTTGAAAGATGGCGATATGTTCAATATTTTTTCCAACAAATAATTTGTCGGTTACTTTTACCACTTTCATGATACCCCGGCGGGTGATAACAATGATATCATCCAGGTCAGAGCATTCAAAAACAAATTCATCTTTTTTAAGGCTTGTACCAATAAAACCTTCCTCACGGTTCATATAAAGTCGTGTGTTGGCAATGGCGACCTGCTTGGCTTCTATCATTTCAAAAACACTAAGCGTAGTTTTTCTTTCCCTGCCCTTACCATATTTTTTCAAAAGGTTTTCAAAATAGACTACAGCGAAATCTGTCAGATTTGCTAAGTCATGCTTAACTTGTTTCATATCCGCTTCCAGGTTTTTTATCTGGGCGTTTAATTCATCTATATCCAGTCTGTAAATTCTTCGTACCGGTTTCTCCGTTAGTTTGATAATGTCTTCCCGGGTAATATCTCTTTTTAATTTCTTTTTATAAGGAACAAATGCTTTGTCAATGGCCAAAATTACCTTATCCCAAGTAGCATGCTTTTTCTCCAGTTCTTTATATATTTTTTCCTCGAAAAATATTTTCTCAAGTGAAGTGTAATGCCATTTTTCCAGCAGTTCACTCAATTTGATTTCCAGTTCCTTTTGGAGTAAATCATTAGTATGATCTACGGAAATTTTCAACAGGTCCTGTATGCCTAAAAACTGCGGCTTGTTATTTACGATAACGCATGCATTAGGTGAAATAGAAACTTCGCAATCAGTAAATTTATATAATGCATCAATAGTTATATCTGATGAAATGCCCGTTGCCAGGTCAATTTGTATTTCAACTTCTGCGGCAGTATTGTCAATAACTTTCCTGATCTTGATTTTCCCATTGTCATTGGCTTTTACTATAGAGTCCATCAATTGCGTGGTAGTAACTCCATACGGAACACTTTTAACCAATAAGGTTTTCTTATCCAATTCCTCTATATGCGCTCTTACTTTAATTTTGCCACCACGCTTACCCTGGTTGTAATCAGTTACATCAACCATGGCACCCGTTAAAAAATCAGGATATAGATCAAACTTCTTCCCCCTTAAATATTTAATTGAAGCTTCAATAATCTCGCAAAAATTATGGGGCAATATTTTGGTTGACAGTCCAACTGCAATTCCTTCTGCACCTTGCGCCAGTAATAAAGGAAATTTCATGGGCAGGGTTACTGGCTCATTTTTTCGACCATCATAACTCAATTGCCACTCCGTTGTCTTTGCATTGAATGCAACGTCTAACGCAAATTTGCTCAAACGAGCTTCGATGTAACGGGCAGCAGCAGCATCGTCACCGGTTCTTACATCTCCCCAATTTCCCTGTGTTTCAATAAGAAGATCTTTCTGCCCCATATTAACAATAGCATCGCCAATACTGGCATCACCATGCGGGTGATATTGCATGGACTGACCGATGATGTTTGCCACTTTGTTAAAACGGCCATCATCCATTTCTTTCATAGCATGAAGAATACGTCTTTGTACAGGTTTTAAACCGTCTTCAATAGCGGGTACCGCTCTTTCAAGAATAACATAAGATGCATAATCCAGAAACCAGGTTTTATATTGTCCATGAACGCCTGAATCATTATTATATATATCTGATGATTTTGTCTTGGATGTTGCCATTCTTTTTCCTGCTTATTTTATTTTTTTGCCTGGAATTTTTTGTCCTCCCTGGTGTAATATCAAACTGGTTACTTTTCCGAATTCATCTTTTACGGTTAATTTTTTTTCCTGTTGCAATTGCATGATAATGGCTGAAGTAAATTGCTTGGTGACGGAACCAATCTGGAAGATCGAATATGCATCATGGTTTATCCTTTTGTCGAAATCCCGATAACCATAACCTTTTTTAAATAGCACTTTATTATCCTTTGCCACTAACACTGCTCCATTAAATTTCTTCTGATTGGCTAATGCATTTAAATATTCGTCTGCTTTTACCAGGAAATCCTGTGCCGAAAGTTGAAGGGTAAATACAAGCAAGAAGAAGAAAAAAACAGTATACTTTTTCATTACATTTTTTTATTGATAACACCCAGGTGAGTAAATTGAAACCCCTTTTCATACTTTAAACCGTAACCAAAAATCCTATCCATACTGGCATGGCCAAAAATGATAATGCCCATTAAAATGAATGCAGGCATGCCTGTTATAAATCCCCATAAAAAAAAGAAAACCGCCAGGGCTTTATGATGAAACAAATTATATAAGGCAGCTCCTACCTTTTTTCCAAATGCATAGCCAATCATACTGATATCAGGTCCCAGAAACAATAATAAATAATACCACCAGGCTGCATCGTAATAATAAAGTGCATATATACTAATACAAAACAGCGCCAGTTCTTCAAGTTTAAGTATGCTTTTCATTTTAGTTTCAATTACTTTCTTCGGAAGCGGAAGATTCCGTTTCTGTTTTATCAAAAGCACCGGCTAATTTTACATCAAAATCCTTCCAGTTTTTATTAATATCTCCTATCGCGGCAAGCTGTCCATTATTTACCAGAGTTTTCATTCGCCACATCATATAAACATCACCTGTTTTAATTTTCATACGGTTAAGGGTGTTCGTTAACAATCTCCCGGCTTTCTGCCATTCGGTACCGGCATTCTTTAATAATTCTTTGTCGTAATAATTTTCATTTTCACTGGCAATCTTTTTTCCTCCTTCCAAAATCCTTACACCTCCATTTTCTTCTACCAGTCTTTTCCATTCATCAGGGTCCACTTCAAATTCACTCATGGTAATGGGGCGTGATAATTTTTTGGCCTTCAGAATTTCTTTGGGTAAAATGTCATGTATAGTTGATGGATAATACAACTGGCCTTTCTCATTCAGGAATGGAAGATTATTGAGGTATAAAACCAAGATCCGGCCTTGGTAAGAACTTAACTGGCGCATCAACCAAAAATATCCACACACATCATGTTGGTTTTGTCCCATCCAGATCCAAGCTTCCTTATCAGCATTGGCATCTAACTTTTCCCGGAATTCTTTAATGGTATTGCGATCATCAAAACTACCAGCGAGTTGGGTTCCATATGGTGAACCTTCAAGCAAACCTCTCCACCACTCTACTCTTTGTTGCCAACCTTCATCTTCATCAAGGCCTGATAACGGACCTACCGCAAAATCATCCCTGATCAATATAACTTCACCCATTAAGGTTTCATCCATTTCCATTGCAGTGTTTAAGACCGCTTTATCCGCCTCCTGGAAAATTATGTGAATGAGATTTTTTACTGAAGCTTCTTTTTGTATCACTTCCGCGTGGATCTGATTTTCGATTTTCATTGAATGTCTGTAAATGTTTTATAAACCTTCTTTATAAATTAAACATCAGTTATTTTCTGGCCGCTTATTTCATTGATTGGTTCATCACTTTCTACTTTCAGATTGCTGATTATAAATTCCTGTCTTTCCATTGAATTCTTACCCATATAATATTCCAGCAATTGCTGAATATGCGTATGCTGTTCCATAATCACAGGTTGTTTACGCATATCATCTCCTATGAATTGTGCAAATTCATCAGGACTTATTTCTCCTAAACCTTTAAACCGGGTAATTTCCGGTTTGGCGCCTAATTTTTTAATGGCAGCCAGCCTTTCTTCTGCACTATATGTATAAATCGTTTCTTGTTTATTGCGGATCCGAAACAAGGGCGTTTCCAAAATGTAAACGTGTCCGTTCTTCACAAGGTCCGGAAAAAATTGCAGGAAGAATGTCATCAACAATAAGCGGATATGCATGCCATCCACATCCGCATCAGTTGCCACTACAATATTGTTATATCGCAGACCTTCCAATCCATCTTCAATATTCAATGCATGCTGCAGCAGATTAAATTCTTCATTTTCATACACCACCTTTTTGGTCAATCCAAAACTATTCAATGGTTTACCACGCAAGCTAAAAACGGCCTGGGTTTCCACATTCCTGGCCTTTGTGATAGATCCACTAGCCGAATCACCTTCAGTAATAAAAATGGTGCTTTCCTTTTGTTTGGTAAAAAATTCCTCTTTATTCTTAGCAGGGGGTTCTTCATTAAAATGTATCCTGCAGTCTCTTAATTTCTTGTTATGAAGATTTGCTTTTTTGGCTCGTTCATTGGCCAGCTTTTTTATACCTGCCAAATCTTTACGCTCTCTTTCACTTTGTTCAATACGTTTTTTTAATGCATCTGCCGTAGCAGGATTTTTATGCAGGTAATTATTGAGTTCTTTTGTCAAAAAATCTCCAATAAACTGCCGCACACTTTTGCCGCCTTCTTCAACAAACTGGGATCCCAGTTTGGTTTTAGTCTGGCTTTCAAAAACAGGTTCAACCACTCTTACCGATACGGCTGCTGCTAAACTGGCACGAACATCAGATGCATCATAATCTTTCTTAAAATATTCACGAATGGTTTTTACATATGCTTCCCTGAATGCCTGCTGGTGTGTGCCCCCTTGCGTTGTATGCTGACCATTTACAAAACTATAAATATCTTCACCGTAATCGTTAGTGTGAGTAAGCGCAATCTCAATATCATCTCCTTTTAAATGAATGATCGGATACCGGATCTCATCCTCATTGGTTTTACGCTGCATGAGATCTAAAAGCCCATTGCGGCTAATAAAACTTTTTCCATTATACACAATTTTTAAACCGGCATTCAGAAAACAATAATTCCAGATCTGGTTTTCCAGGTATTCGGGAATAAAATGAAAATTTTTGAAAACACCTTCATCTGGAATAAAAGTTACATGAGTGCCATTACCTTCTCCAGTTTTGGATTCCTTGTACTCTTTAACCAATATACCTTTAGTAAACTCAGCTGATTTTTCTTTCCCATCCCGAAATGCAGTTACCTTGAAGAAATTACTTAATGCATTAACTGCTTTGGTTCCCACACCATTTAATCCAACGCTTTTTTGAAAAGCTTTACTATCGTACTTGGCTCCTGTATTAATTTTGCTTACTACATCTACCACTTTGCCTAATGGAATTCCACGCCCATAATCTCTTATTTCAACGATTTTTTCTTTAATTGTTATCTCGATAGTTTTTCCGTAACCCATTGTATATTCATCAATACAGTTGTCAAGCACTTCTTTAACCAACACATATATACCATCATCGGGGCTACTGCCATCGCCTAATTTACCTATATACATCCCAGGCCGAAGGCGGATATGTTCCCGCCAGTCCAGGCTTTTTATACTTGCTTCGTTATACTCAAAAATGCTCGGTTCTTTTTCTTTTGCCATCTACAGGGTCTCCATGTATTTATATAGGTTTTTGCTACAAATTCTTTTATTATACAAACCGGGCAAATATAACAAAAGGCCTCATGCCCTCAAGAGATTGAATTGTTCACCTCTGTGGAAAATTAATACCTAACAGATTAAAATTACCATTTGTCATTTTTATTTCTACCAATAAAAAAATCAATGTAACTTTTGATTATAAAATCGTTGCGTATGAAAAAGTTACTGATTTTCATGGTACTCATTGCCTGTGTGGCAGCAGTTGCATTTGCTAGTTTGAGAAATACAGAAACGAAAAAAGAGAAAAAAGAAATCAAGATTGAAAAGGAACAGAAAGAAATGAAGAAGGCAACTAAAAAAAAACAATGCTATTACAGCTAGTAAAATCGGCTACTAAAAGCTGTCCCACGGGCAGCTTTTTTTATGAATTTTATTAAATCGAGTCATTGATTAACTTCAGATCTAAAAGGTAATAATTGAATTCCCCTTGATTCAGATTATTTAATCTTAAGCATAAAATGCCTTTATCTACATAATTACTTGATTTTCAATAGTAAACACTAAATTTTTCATTAATTATTCAAAAGGTTTCTTCCCTGCTGTGAATATCCTTAATTTTGAATTCTAACCCACCCTTGAAGATCTACTAACCATTCCTTTAAGGGTGCTTCATTAAATTCTTCAATACCCGGCCAATTGCGGCTCATTAAATTCTGATTTATCTTTTAAACCACCAAAAAAGGAGGACGTATGTTTTCGTATGGGTTACTTGAAATTGGCTGTTATTACCTGGTGCAGGAAAAAAAAGATTCTCCACTTACTTTAATTAAAGTTGCTACGGAATCGGACCATTGTATGTATATACTTCGGTATGAGGATACTCTTGCAAGTGAATGGAAGAAAAAAACGGATGGCATTATAGATATTGTTGAATGCCTGACAGATGATGCAGTTAGGGCTTGGGAAAAACAATATAACAGTGAGGATGCTTATTATGAAGAGGATGAAGAGTAAATAAGTGCGCCGCTTATAATTTTTAATTAATGGATGGTTGAAATGTTTTATTTTTAAAATACTTCAACCATTTTTTTATGAAAAGACAAACCTTTTCTTTGCTGCTGTTTTTTTTATGCGTTTTCCATTACATTTCTGCACAGACAGACTTACCTACCGATTATTTAAGTCCTGCGTTTCATGAAAGCCGGCGGCAAGCCTTAAGGGAACTTTTGCCTGAACAATCTGTAGCCGTAATTTTTTCCTACCCTGTCAGAAAATTCAGTAATGATGTGGACTATATTTATCATGCTAATCCGGACATGTATTATTTTACAGGGTATAGGGAACCACATGCAGTTTTATTAATTTTTAAAGAAAGTCAAACTTCAACTACCGGTGATAACTATAAAGAATTGTTTTTTGTACAGGAAAGAAATGAACAGGCTGAAAGATGGACGGGCAGAAGATTAGGTGCTGAAGGAGTAAGAAAACAATTGGGTATACAAAACGTTTATACAGGAGAGGAATTTGCAGATTTCCCCATTAATTTTTCAGCTATAAAGAAAGTAGTAACTCCTGGATTTCCTGATGATGTGGCTGATTCCCGTTGGGATAAAGCCGACCTCTTTGACCTCATCCAACAATTTAAAACTAAATCGAACTATAAAGAAACGGATCATAAGCAATTTGATAAAAATTTGTTTTTCCATTTAACAGGGCAATTAAGAGAAATAAAAACACCGGAGGAACTGGTTCTGATCCGCAAAGCGGTAGAGATAAGTTGCATGGGGCAAAATGAAGTGATGAAAGCTGTAAAGCCCGGAATGTCTGAATTGGAAATACAGGGGTTGCATGAATTTGTCCATAAAAAATATGGTGCTGAAGCAGTGGGTTATGGATCTATTGTAGGTTCCGGAGAAAATGGCTGTATCCTGCATTATATGGAAAATACAAGAACCCGGGTTGGGAATGACTTGATCCTGATGGATGTGGGCGCACAATACCATGGATATACAGCAGATGTAACCAGAACCATCCCTGCTAATGGAACATTTTCAGCTGAGGAAAGAGCAATTTATCAATTAGTCTATAATGCACAGGAAGCTGCATTTGAAATTCTTAAAGATGGGGTAAGCTTTTCAGATGCCAGCGATGCAGCAAAAGAAGTGATAGCTGATGGATTATTGAAATTAAATATCATTAAGAATAAGGAAGATGTTAGCAAATACTATCCCCATGGTCTGTTACATCATATCGGGCTTGATGTGCATGACCGGAATTTCTCCAAAACAATGAAGCAAGGAATGGTGATTACCATTGAACCAGGCATTTATATACCCTCCGATAGCAATTGTGATAAAAAATGGTGGGGTATTGCTGTTAGAATTGAAGATGATGTGTTAATCCGGAAAAACGATTATGAATTGCTTTCCATTTATTCTCCCAGGAAAATTGAAGATATTGAAAAGATGATTGCTCAAATAAGTGCGCTGGACGATTTTGTTTTACCACCCCTTAAATCTGGTGAAAAGAAAGCCTTCTGATAAAACGATTAATTCCGGTTAAAAAACCTGATGACGACGCAATTCCATTGAGCTTTCCGTTTGGCCCGTGGTCCCCATATATTCCTTTTTAATCATTCCTATATTCCGGGAATAATAGGTTTTGAAATAACCTACGAATGAGGATATATCGGTCCAGGTATTAGCTGCAAATTGTTCAACCCGTTCTTCAATAACAATAGTATTAGGATAAGATGTTCCTTTAACAGTAATAGCCGCATCTTTTTGAAGTACAGTCGCCTTTATCCTTACAGTTACCGAAACACTATTCGAAGTTCCGGTAATAGATGGCGATGTCCAGTTTGAACCAACAGCCTGGTTATCTTTTAAGAATATATATTCTGTCCAGTATTCATCATCAAGGCTAAAAAAACTTCCGAAATCAATGAATTCCAAATAATCATTACCATCCCGGCGATAATATCCTGAAGAATCAAGACCTAAAGTTGCATCCGGGGTTTCCGCAAAAATATTCCAGGAATTTCCAAAAGCACTGTGTGTCAGCGGAGTTACTAATCTCAAAATTGAATCGTTCGCATTTCCATCAAATTCATAACTCCAGTTACTGTTAGCAGTTCGGGGGTAATAATCAGCTGCAATTGAAGTGGCTGTTACTACAACATTAAAGGAGCAGGTACTACTGCCGGCTGTTATTGTAATTGTGGAAGTCTCTTCTGAAATAGGTTTACCAGAAGCAGTTAGTATGATAGTTTGAGGACCTGTACTACTTAATGTGCCTGAACCTGAAAAGGTCATTCCATTTACCGGTGCTGCAGATATGTTATAAGTTCCGATAGTAGTAACGTTAACACCAATAGATACGGTGTTAGCAGGTGTCAGCGTAACATCCTTTATATAATTGCCAGCCACAGAATAATTCAAACAGTCAGCACCTGAACTTTGCAGTGTGAAATTAGCTGGCCCACCAGCACCTGCCGGTAATACAACAATCTGCACCAGGCAAAAACTGGTATCAAAACTTACGACGAACAAATTATTGCCGGCTGATAATGGAGTTCCACTTCCTAATAATCGTACGGTTTTTAATCCAGCATCAGTAAAAACTCCGGATGTTTTAAAGGCATAACCATTCAGCGTATCTGTAGCAATAGTAAAGGCTCCTGGATTAGTTACATTAATCTGAACGTCAATATAATTATTGTTATCCAGCATCTTAGAAGCTATAAAAGTTCCTCCAATAGTTTTGGGAAGGCATTCTTTGTTAAGATCACTCTGCAGGGATCCATTGGCAGGAGTATCGTTTATTTCCGCACTATATTCTTTCTGGCAAGAAATAAAACCAAAAATGGTAATAAAACCAAGAAAGAGGATAAGATTACGCTTCATATTACAGATTATAATTTAGGCTAAACTACAATTTATTTTAAAAAATTGCGGGGACTAACCTATAACGGATAAATATGGGGGTTCAGTATTTGCCTTATCCTTTTAAGGTATAATATTTGTAAATGCTAAGGGATTATGAGCCTGAGATTTATGCTTTTGATTAGTACTTGTATGTTTGCATTTTCCTGTAAACAGCTTGTTTATGTACTTACTGACGAAGACATTAAAAAGCATTATAAAGATAAAAAGACAAAACCCCAGCTTAATTACATAAGTTATAAAAATTACCACATCTACCACGCTATTACCGGAAATTCAGAAAAGCCATTGCTGATATTTGTTCATGGAGCTCCAGGAAATTGGTACAGTAGCCTAGCCTTGCTCGATGATTCCACCCTTCAGAAAAACTTCAGAATGATATCCGTTGACCGTGTAGGGTTTGGAAAATCCAACTATGGCCATGCAGTACCATCGATTGACAAACATGTGCGATACCTGGAAAAAATTGTAAAGGAATATAATCATACTGATCAACCCGTTTACATGGTTGGATCTTCCTATGGAGCGCCAATAGTAGCATCATTTGCTACTCAAAATCCTTTTCTTGTCAATGAACTATATATGGTTTCCCCTGTAATTGATCCGTCAACAGAAAAAATGTTCTGGTTCTCATATATGGCGAAACTGAGCCTGATAAATTTCTGGCTTCCCCGGAGTTTAACAGTCACCAGTGATGAAAAATCTGCACACCGGCGTGAAATGAGGAAACTGAAGCCCCATCTTAAAAGAATACGTAGCAAGACTTATGTTTTAATGGGAACAGATGATTGGCTCGCCCATCCTTCCAATTTTACTTACCTTCAAAATATGCTGGTTAATGCCCGCAAACCAGAATTTATTATGCTGGAAGATGAAGGGCACACGATTCTCTCCAACCGCCCGGAATTGGTAAAAGATCTTCTCCTGAAAAAAATGGATTACTGATATATAAATTATAAAATCAATCCATTATCTTAAGCATTCAAATCATTTATCTATGAAAGCTGGTTTCAGTGTTATTATTGCATTATTAATTCTTACATCCCTGGCTTATGCCCAACTTGGAGTTGAAATTCTAACTTCAGGCACTAACAGCAGTCTACGTGGATTAAGTGTGGTTAATGACCACGTCATTTGGGTAAGTGGGAGTAATGGCACCATTGGGAAATCCCTGAATGGTGGTAAAAACTGGAAATGGACAACCGTAAAAGGGTTTGAAAAAAATGATTTCAGGGATATCGAAGCTTTTGATGCTACAACTGCTGTGATTATGGCGGTTGGTGAACCAGCATATATTTTAAGAACAGTAAATGGCGGAGAAAACTGGAAAGTTGTTTTTGAAGATAAAACACCCGGCATGTTTCTCGATGCCATTGAATTCTGGAATGAGAAGGCCGGCATTGTACTCGGCGATCCTGTAAATGGAAAATTTTTTATTGCCCGAACATTCGATGGTGGTTCAACCTGGGAAAAAGTACCCGATAAATATCTGCCTGCTGCCGTAGAAGGTGAAGCATGTTTTGCAGCAAGCGGCACTAATATCCGGGCGCTGGATCGTGATGAAGCTGTTTTTGTTACTGGTGGAACAAAGTCCAGGATGTTTTGGAAAGGCGACCCTATTGATCTGCCTATTTTACAGGGGAAAGAAACTACTGGTGCTAATTCAATAGCAGTTTGGGATAATTACCGTCGCAATGGAGGTAACCGGATAATTGTTGTGGGTGGTGATTTTGCAAATGATACGCTGACCATAAATAATTGTTTTTATTCCAATAATCGCGGACGCACATGGCATATTCCGGATACACCGCCCAACGGTTACAGGAGTTGTGTTGAATTTTTTAGCAAAAAGGATGTAGTGGCCTGTGGTTTAACAGGAGTCGATTATTCGCATGATGGTGGTCGTAATTGGTCCCCGATCAGTGATGAGAGTTTTCATGTAGTACGTTTCGCCAAAGGAGGATTAACCATGTTCCTGGCTGGTGCTAACGGGAAAATTGGAAAACTGGTTTTGAAATAAATCCTGGCATACCATTTATAATTGTAAAAGCAATTCCTTAACGGATACCCGCTTTTTATAATCTTCATTAAAATAACGGTATACAATAGTGTTTTCTTTGTTGATGATATATACTGCAGGTATGGGTAGATTGGTTCCATTTTTTCCGTTTATAGCTTCAAGGTCAATACCCGACATTTTATAGCGGTTCACCAATTTTTCATCTACTGCAAAATGCACATCATATGCTTTCATAATCTTACCTTCTTCATCATGTATAATCGGAAATGATGCACTGCTTTTTTCTATTGTTTTTGAAATACCATCGATTTTTTCCGGAGTAATCGCCAGCACCTGAACGCCTTTTGCAGTTAATAATTCCAACGAATCCTGCATTTGCTTTAATTGCCTGCTGCAATAGGGGCACCAGTTACCACGGTAAAAAAAGAGAATTACGTTTCCTTTTTTTACCATTTCTTTTAATCGAATGCTGTTACCATTTTGATCAGTTGCTTTAAAATCAGGTGCTTTTGAATTTATAAATAAACCTTCTGGTTTTTCCTGGGCAGATAAACCTATTACAAATATAAAAGCCGCAGTCAATAACATACATTGTTTCATATTTCAAAATTATGCATCTTTTAAAAATATAATTGCTAGTTCCTTAGTATTAACATATAGTTGGGTGATAAAAAAATACGCTAAACTTTTCTGATAATTTCATAACTTTATCAGGATCGATTTGGAAAATATTATGTAACAATAATATTTATTACAATCGATTACACCCCTGCTTATATTCATTTAAACAAAATGATAATGACAACTAATAATGTATGAACATTATTTTTTGCATTTAAATCCAATTTTTTATGGCATTTATAGACCGGGTACTTCAAACGCCTTCTTATGGTTGGGAAAATGAAAAAAATGAATTGATAATCCCTACCAAAAAACAAATTATTATAGAATTTTTTTCACGAATAAATATTTTTAAATCCCGAAAGAACTGGATTTCATTAATCAGTTGGTTCATGATTTTTTGCATGCTACCCTTTTTTATTTTATTCCTTATAAAATATTTCTCTTTAAAATTACTGGGAGCTTTTCTTTTATATAGCCTGATCATTATGAGTACACATGGAACCATATGGTTTCACCGGTTTTGCACACATAAGTCCTATAAATTCAAAAACAATTTCTGGCGTTTTATTACCCAAAATCTCGTTATCAGGTCATTTCCGGAAGAAACATATGTTGTCTCACACCATGTACATCATGCCAAATCCGATTTACCAGGTGATCCATATAATCCGAAAGGAGGTCTTTTATACTGCATGCTTGCTGATGTGAATCACCAGGCCATTAATAAAGAGTTATCAGAAACAGATTATAATAAAGCTGCGCATTTCGTCAGGCATTCCGGTATTAAAATCAATTCCTACAGCAGTTATTTAAAATGGGGATCCATTGTCAGTCCGTATTACATCATTACTCTTTGGTTATTAAACTGGGGATTTTGGTATACTGTTTTTTATTTTATAGGTGGCCATGGATTATCCTGTGCATTGTTTAGTGCGGCTATGTTCTGGATGATTTTGGTAAGGGCCTTTAATTATACCGGGCATGGAAAAGGGGAAACAAAACATAAAGACGGCATTGATTTCGACAGGAGTAACCTTTCCATCAATCAAACCAGGCCAGGTTTGTTTTCTGGTGAGTGGCATAATAATCATCATTTATATCCAGCCAGTGCAAGAGCAGGCTTTTTGCCTTATCAATTGGATCTTGCATGGGTTTATATCTGGTGCATGCATAAATTAGGTGCCGTATCGTCGTATCATGATTCCAAAAAAGATTTTATGAAAAAGTATAATGCTAACCGTTAGCTTTTCAATAACCACCTAGGGCGTCAAAGTCCGGCTTTTAATCATTATCCATAACCTGTATTAATTGAATATTATTTCCACAGGTGTCATCGAACACGGCCAATTTAACCGGACCCATTCGATTTGGTTTCATGCTGAATTTTACACCGAGGTCTGATAGCCGTTCGTATTCCATATCAATGTCATTTACATGAAATGCTGTTAATGGTATGCCGGCCTCAAATAGTGCTTTCTGATAAACTTTTGCCGGTGCAATACCGGTGGGTTCAAGTAACAATTCTGTTCCGCCAGGGTCATCTTCTGAAACAACGGTTAGCCATTTATATTCCCCTACAGGAACATCAGTTTTTAAAACGAATCCCAATATCTGTGTATAAAATTTAAAAGCTTTTTCCTGGTCTTCAACCAACACACTTGTTAACCTTATATTCATGCAGCAAAATTTTTATGAATTTTTAAAATACAAATTTATCCTGGTAAAATATTGTTTTCAAAGTTATAGGAGTTTCCACTTTAATAAGCCTGAATAGATTTTTCAGTCTTTAAAAAATAGCCTTCCATATCACGCCAGATTAATCAGAGGAGTGATCAAAAGGAATATAATTTTCCCAATACCAGGGCGTATAAACATCTCCGATAGTTTCTTCCAATAGATATTTGAATATACTTTCTGCATTATCACTGTTACTCATTATTAATATCCCAATTCCTGTATCCGGGAAAATTATGGAATAATGTTGAAACCCATCACCATGACCTTCTTTAAATGCACCTTTTCCATATGGAGATTGTAATAAACCCCAGCCTAATCCATAACTCAACTGAATATTATCATTTGTGGTAGAATTCTTTAAACTTAACGGACCAAACTGTTGAATGGTATTAATCCTTACCTGTGGTCTGAACATCTCACTCGTTGTTGTTGGATTAAGTAACTCAAAATTTAAAATCGCTTTCAGGAAAAGAGTATAATCATCAAGCGTTGTTTCAAGTGTACTCGCCGATCTTGCTTCGTTATCCTTGTCTTTCTTATATAATTCACCGTTTATAGTATGTCCATAACTAAAATTATTTTCAAAGGCCGGTTGCCAGGTGTAAGAAGAATTTTTCATCCCCAGGGGATCGAATATTTTTTCTTTCATTAAATCTTCCAATGAACGGCCAAGCATCTTTTCCAAAACAACCTGCAGGTAAACCATGCCTTCTCCCGAATAATTATATTTAGTGCCTGGTGGAAATTTAACTTTCAATTTCTGATCCTCTTCAAACCATCTCCAGTTTGGAAATCCTGCTGTATGCGCAAGGCACATTCTAGCAGTAATTTTATGATAATTAGAATCATTTTTCAATGAACTAAAATCATCATGCCATTTGGTTTCTGGAGTATATTCATATACAGGCCTGGGTAAATATTCCTGCAATGGTTTATCAAGATCAATTATGCCATCTTCAACCAGCATCATAACTAAAGTGGCAAATAATGATTTACTTAAAGATGCGCCATAAATGTTTGTATTGGTTTCAAGGGAATCTTTTGTGTCCAATTTTTTATATCCAAAGGTCTTAGTGTAAACTGGGATATTGTTATTAAAAATGCTGATGGCCATCCCGTGAACATGGGCCTTTTTCATCAATGAATGTATGGTCAGGTCTAAAAATTCGAAAGATGCCCTGGACTTATCAAGCCTGGTTATGGATTGCGCATTAATAATTACAGACGATCCTGAAAAAAGAAGGAAGAAAAGAATGTTTTTAATTTTCATCATTTTTATTCATTAAACTTTAATAAATTTCAAATATAGAACTTTCAGCATTTTTATTTGACCTTAATGACACACCCGACGATGGAATGGTCCTTGCATTCCATTTGCCAATATACCTGTAACTTTTAGTTCATCTCAATTTAATTTAATGAAACAGCAGTTATCCCGGGAGCGCAACAAACTACTTTATTCTATTGAAAAATTATTAGAAGGCCCTATGATATTTCTGGGATTCATATGGCTTATCCTCCTGACCATCGAATTGATCTGGGGACTTTCAAAAACGCTGTTATATACAAGCCTGACTATTTGGGTCATATTTATAATTGATTTTATAATCAAATTTATTTTAGCGCCTTCCAAGCGACGTTTTTTTAAAAAAAATTGGCTTACTGCAGTTTCATTATTAATTCCGGCATTAAGAGTTTTTCGTGTCTTCCGGTTCGTCAGGATATTGAGAAGTTTAAGAGGCATCCGCTTAGTACGGCTGGTTTCATCGTTGAACAGGAGCATGAAAAGCCTGGGAGCCACTATGAAAAGAAGGGCTTTTGGATATGTTTCATTACTCGCTTTAGTGGTAACATTTGCAGGGGCAGCTGGCATGTATGCCATCGAACAAAATAATCCCGGTTTTGAAAATTATGGTATGGCATTGTGGTGGACCGCTATGCGAATTATTACAGCAGGAAGTGAATTTTGGCCTCTGACGACTGAAGGTCGCGGCCTTGCATTTTTATTAGCCATATTTGGCTATGCTATTTTCGGGTATGTTACTGCAACACTTGCATCTTTTTTTATTGGTCGGGATGCTGAAGAAAAAGATGCCCCGCTGGCAGGCCATCACGCGATTCAGGAAATGAAAACCGAAATAAAACTTTTAACCAAAGCTATAAATGAATTGAAACAAAATTCTTGATAAATCCTGGCCATTATTCAGGAAAATTGGAATACGCACAAGAAAGGAAATAGAAAAAGAAAGATATGCGCTGCTGAAAGTTATGGAAGACAGAATATATAGGAAGAGGATTTAAATTGGAAAAAGATTAGATTTCTACATTACATTCACTAAATACATCAGTGAATGATGATTCCATATTAAGAATCAGAATACCGGAATGATTTATAATTATAATCTTGTCTAAGAAAATATTAAGGATGTTTTTCACCGGTGGTCAAAACCATTTCGTTATAAAGTTTTTCCCCTTCACGTAAAACAATTTGTACCAGTTCCCGGATGTCGGAATCGAATGTCCGGAAATTTACGATACATACCCTTAAACAATAATTACCATTGATAATGGCATTACTTAGAAAAACTTCCCCGCCGGCCTGCAATCGGTTCAACAATGTTTCATTCAACTGATTTAAATCCTGATTGGTTTCATTTTTGGGGACATAACGGAAAGTGGTGATGCTTAAATTTTGAGAAATGGCTTCCAACCGATCATTGTCCTCTGCCAGTTGAAACAACAATTTAGCCAGTTCAATATTTTTCCTGATCATTTGCGTTAATCCATTTCTTCCCACCTGTTTCAATGACATCCAAACTTTCAATGCCCGGAATCCTCTTGAATTCTGCATACCGTATTCATGAAAATTCATTGGCGCATCCTTTCCATTTCCACCGAAATTATAATACTCCGGTGTAAAACTAAATGCATCATGTAAATGACGGGGATCCCGAACCAGGATACAACCAGCTTCCAACGGACTATATAACCATTTATGCGGATCGAGTGCAATTGAATCTGCCAACGAAAGTCCTTTAAAATTTTCGGCCAGTTCGGGTAAACAAGCTGCCGGTGCACCATATGCACCATCAACATGAAACCAAAGATTTTCCGATTTACAGAAAGCAGCAATTTCAGTAAGCGGATCAATTATTCCTGTTGAAACAGAACCTGCATTACCAATTACTAAAAATGGTTTATGTCCAAACTGTTTATCTTCTTTAATGATTTGTTTTAAATGACTGATGTTCATTTGCTGATCTGGCAAACAATCAATCCAACGAATAGAATCTGTACCATGTCCGAACAAATCAGTGGCTTTATGAATCCAGGTATGAGTTCCTTTTGCACAATAAATGGTGTAACGTCTTTTTTCTTTATAGCCGGTAGAATTTTGGGATGGATCAATGGTAATTTCCGGCAATCCATTTTTTCTGATATCACCATCTATTTTATTTCTTCTGCCTGCCAAAAAGCCCAGGAAATTAGCCATATTGCCGCCACTCACAAATAAGCCACCACAGTCCTTATTATATCCAATTAATTCAGCCAGCCATTGAATGGTTTGCTTTTCAATTTCTGTAGCCATGGGTGACAAAGCAAATGCGCCTACATTGGCATTAACGGAAGCAGCAAGGAAATCAGCCAATGCACCGATAGGTGCACCTGACGATGTGATATACCCCCAGAATTTTGGATGGCCATTAAATAATGAATGATCAAAAAGCATTTTAGAAGTTTCTTCAAGGAGATCAATTGTATTACCACCTGTCTGCGGTAATGAATTATTTCCCAATATTTTTTGGATATCTTTAGGTTTTGCACCTGTAGTAACTTTTTTACCCGGCAGTTCTTGCAAAAATGTGGTGATATAATCCACCAGCAAATGACCGGCATGCTGAAATTCGATGGCGTCCATATTTAATGAAACATCATCTAAATTGATTTTCTCCATCTTTCCATCTTTTTATATTAATAAATAAGCAGGATGCTGAACTTTATTTCAGGGTAACCAGATTATATAGTGGAATTGAAGTATTAAATTTAAATAATATTAGCACCATATCATATGGAGTTGATCTTATTTATAAAGCAATTGACTTTTATTTATTTTTTTATTCAGGTTAATACGGGCTAAATAAGTATAAAAAAAGGCCATCTATCAAAGACGACCTTTTTTATTAATACGGGTTGATTTTTTATAAGTTCATTATATTTTGCGGAGAACAATTTTAAAAGTTCCAAAACTACCTGCCCCTACGGTATGTTTTAAAACCACACTTACAACACCCTCGCAGGGAGCTACAAAATTGTCAACACTCGGAATAGATTCAGCAGATATAGGACCATATGGCCAGGATGCGCCTCCATAACCTGCTCCATAAACTTGTTTGGGCACGGTTACAGAATTATCTAAAGGGTTAACTGTAACTATAATCGGGTCTGCATCATCTGCTAAAAAATTAAATGAAAATCTGGTTGCATCAATATTGGTAACAGCAACAATATCACCCGGGCCATAATCAGCCCATTCATCTTCAACAACTGCAAAATTTCCCTGGTACAGTTCCGGATCATATGCGCATACTGCTCCGTATCGAATAAATGTACTAGATCCAGGTTGAGCTGCCACTCCTGATCCGTGCGGTACGCCAACAACGGGAAATGCCAGGTAAGTAGTTCCATTCATTAAAATGTTAGCTCCAATATCGAAAAAATCTCCCAGTACAATTGGCTCATTAAAAAGTGTTTCCAACTCTGTACCAGTAATAGAAATGGTAGCAGGAAAAGTACTGACGGACTCAATCAGTTTTGCCGATGATTTATCACCATTTTTTATCACCACAATATCAAACTTATCGGGATTAGGATCATTATCAAAAAAAAGATCCACCGTAAAAGTCCCGCTGAAAGTGGCTGGGTCTACAGCATCAATAACCTGGTCGGTGGTTGCATCTTTTAAGATCAATGGCGTTGGCACTCTGACCAGTTCAGGAAGTATGGGATTATCTTCTTTCCGGCAGGAATGAAAGAGTGTAATCAACAGACATAATATGAAGAGATAATTAACTGCTTTTTTCATTTTTATATTTTTATGGGTTTATGTCATTATAACCTTCACAAATCATTTATGGTATCCAGAAAACTTTGTATGATGAAAGATCTTGTTTCTGTGGTGGCGCATTTGGATTGGTTTCCAACTCACCCTGGAACCAGGGCAGTGTAAGTGGGAATGATCGACTTTGTTGAACGGGTACAGAAGGCTGTGCACCTGGGTTTACCGGATCTCCATTGATGGGTGGTTGTACCCTGCCTCCGGGAGCCATGCTTCCATCCAGTGGATTAAATACTACCGGATATCCTGTTCTCCTGATATCCGTATACTGATCTACTGCATTTCCTATATTTGAAATCCATTTTTGAGTCATTATAATTTCTAGCTTTTTTTCTGTGGATGCAGCTTCATATCCCATTAATACATTATGAATATATCGCATCATTGGTGAAGTTTTGGTAGGATCATTTAATGTAGCCGCACTTGTTGGATCATATAATGTACTATAAATCACTGGAACTGATTGAGAAGAAGTATTAACCATTGAAACCACAAAATCAACCTGTCTGAATGATTCTTTTATTGCAGCATCTAATTTCGCTCTTGCATTTCCTGCTACTATTCCCACTTGCATCAGCTCTGCTTCCAGAAATAGTCTGTCCGCATAGGTTATCATTCTATACGGTGCAGCACCGGTGCCACTGGTAGCTGTGGCGATGGTTGCTGATCCATCATCATATTTTCCACCTGCGGGATAAATACCTAACATACTTATCGTATTCTGCTGACTTCTGTCCCTGTTTGGTCCGACAGATCCAAAATAAATAGAAACAAATGCTCCATCCCGGTATTCGGTTTGGTTACCCTCTCTTGTATTTTGATTCGCGGAAATTTGATTATAGATATAATAAGGGATACGCGGATCTTCAATGCCTGTGAAAATTCCAGGATTATATCCTTTTAAAATTTCATAAAACCATGGACTCACATGATTACTTCTTTGAGAAGCATAGTAAGTTGCAAAGGCAGGGTTACGGTCATCAGTAGCCGCATTTATACCATACGGAATTAAAAAACTTTCACTTACCGTATTGATTAATCCTGAAGGGGCGCTTAATAGCTGGTTCACTTCGGCTGACACATCCTTCACTTTCCTGATCTGCGTATACAATTTTAATTTAATGGTATTGGCCGCTTTTAACCACTTGGAAATATCACCACCATAAATGATATCATCCGCACCGGGTTTGAAAGCATTGGGCGCTGTGGTATTATTCAGATCATCAATACCGCTGTTAATAATATTAAATATGCTGTCATAAATAGCTGCATCATCATCAAATTTTGGATACTGAATACCTTCATTTAACCGGTTGGCTTCCGAAAAAGGTACATCACCAAACACATCCACTATCTGGCTGAATGTATAAGCTTTAAGGATTTTTGCAATACCCGCATAATGTGTATTGCCATCCTCAGTAGCTCTTTCAATAATGTCTTCCAGGTTATTTAAAACACCATACACAGGTTGTGCTGCTCCCGGAGGTGGAGAAGTGGCATACAATTTTGACCATGCCAAACCCAAAAAGAATTCATTACCTGTAGCACCATACTGGTCAGGTTCTTCCCGGGTTGACAATTGGTGCGTGTAAACGCCAAGTATTTGTGAAAGTCCTCCATTATCTTCTCCCATTGACAATGCATCTCCCAATGTTCTTTGTGCCCAGGGCAATAATTTAGAAACCTCAATATCCGTTGGATTATTGGGATCGGTATTTATATCGAGAAAATCTTTAGTGCACGATGCTGAAAATAACACCACTACTACTATTAAAAATTGTCGGATCATTTTGTATAAGTTTTTATGATGATCAAAAACTAACATTCAGATTAAAACCAAATCTCCTGGTTGTTGGTGCCGCTGATAATTCAATACCCTGGGTTGATGAAGAACCAAAGCTGTTTACTTCTGGATCAAAATTGGTATACCTTGGCATATTGGGCGCCAGATGCCATAGATTTCTACCGCTCAGGCTTATAGTTACAGCAGATATGGGCAGCTTGTTGAACAATGATTTTGGAAGATCATAGCCCAGCGTTACCTCTCTCAACCTGTATACTGTAGCATCATATACATTCCATTCTGTAGAAGAATTTATAGCAAATGAACCTGCACCACCGCCACCGGAAAAATACAGGTCATTGGTTGTGATAGCTGTCTGATTAGGTATTTTTTTACCAGCATCTAAAATGGGTTGCTGTGTATTTGCATCGCCATAAACTCCGGGAATTATCCATGCAGCTTCGCGGTCACGGGTATCTTTGGTTACACCACGGCCTAATAAAGAACTAACTGTAACTGAATACAGATCACCACCCTTAGTCATGTCCCAAAGTGCGCTAAGGAATATTCCCTTGTAAGAAAGTGTATTGTTGATGCCTAATTTAAAATCCGGGTTTGGATCTCCTACCATGGCCTCATCTGAAGCTTCAATGATCCATCCCGTGGCCGGATCTATCAATAAATTTCCTTCATCATCTCTTGCCGATACAGTACCTCTCAAATATCCAAAAGGCAGTCCTGGTTCAAGATAAGGTCCAATGCCAGCTAGCACACCAGCCAATTGAATTCTTTCAACACCGCTGGTTAATTCTGTTACCGTATTCCGGTTGCGGGTAAATACTCCTTTCAAATCCCAATTGAAATTTTGTGTTCTGACAGGTCTTACTAAAAGATCAATTTCAATGCCTTTATTATTGATGCCGCCAAAATTTTCCACCCTGAATTCATAACCCGATGATAGTGGCATGGCAATAGTTGCTATCTGGTTAGTCGATGTTCTGTCATACCAGGTAAAATCAAGTTCCGCACGTCTTTTAAAGAAACTTAATTGAGTTCCTAATTCAATTTCTTTGGTGAACTCCGGTAGCAAATCAGGGTTATTAAATACCCTTGGTAATGATGCAGTGGGTTGACCCAGAAAATTAGGATTCAAAGTATAAATATCCCTAAGCTGATATGGCGCTGCATCTCTTCCTACTTTAGCCCATCCTGCCCTGATCTTTCCAAAATCCAATACATCACTTTGTATACCAAAAGCATCCGTAAATACAAACGATGCAGAAATAGATGGATACAGGTAACTCCTGTTTTCTTCAGGTAATGTTGATGACCAGTCATTTCTTACTGTTGCAGTAAGAAATGCAAAATTTTTATAACCCAGCGTTGCATCTGCAAACACACCCATTAAACGCCGCCTTGAATAAAAATCATCGGTAAAAGCTTGTTTAGATGTGTTAGCCAGTGTATATACACCTTTGGCAATAAACTCATTGCCGGTTAAAATTTCATCTGTTATGGTACGCTGATTTATATTATTTCCGATAATCGTTCGTAACGTAAAATTCTCCGAGATTTCCGGTGTAAGGGTGATCAGGAAATTGGATTCTATTTCCTGGTTCCTGTATGTTTCAACAACCAGGCGACCAACACCTTCAGCTGCTCTGGAGCCGATTTCTGTTACCTCTCTCCTGTGAAGCAAGGCTACGTTTGTACCTATTGAATAATCAATTCTTGCCCATGGTGTCAGGTTAAAATTTGCATTTACGCCAGCCACAAATCTTTCTTCGGCAGTTTTAATCGTATTGTATTTTGCCGACCATCTTGGATTGTCCCATCCCGTTACATTTGGAATGAGCGGGAGGCCATTAAGATCTTCAAAAGGTAAATTCAAATCCCAGTTACGGGCAAGGAAAAGAGAACGGGCAAATAAAGAAGATACCCCACTAACCTGGTTCTCGCCAAAAAATCCACCGGTCTGGTTCGATCTTGCATAACTAAAATTAGCACCTATATTTAATCCAATATCAAGTTTGGTTGAAGCTCCTAATCCCATGTTCGCTCTTTTATAAGAAGAGTTAGGAACATAACCATCGTGCGTTAATTGCGATACGGTTAAACCAACACTGCTTTTTTCATTAGCACTATTAAAGCCTAAAGAATTTTCATAGACCATCCCGGTACGAAAAAGATCTTTTACATTATCAGGATATGCCTGGTATGCAATATTGGCTGATGGAAACAGATCAGGATATGCAGCCTGGTATGTTGGCCATGCAGCAATGGAATCAAGATTTCTAAAAGCAGGCCCCCATGAACCATTGGCGTTGGAATAATCAAGCTGTGAACCTGCACCATATTCGTTTTGATAGTCCGGGTAATTAGCAATGGTTTCTGCAGATACAGAAGATTTAAAAGTTACCTGGCTTCCTCTTACTCTTGAACTGCCAGATTTTGTAGTAATCAGTATCACACCATTGGATGCCCTGGATCCATACAATGCCGCTGCTGACGATCCTTTTAACACTGTAAAGTCTGCAATATCATTTGGATCAAGGCTTGACAATCCACTGGTATATGCACCACCACCTGAAGTTTGATTGGTGGTAGTAACCTGGTCATTACTATAAGGTATGCCATCTACAATTATCAATGGCTGACTGTTACCAAAAAAAGAATTGTTACCTCTTATTTGTATCCGTGTTGCAGCTCCCGGAGTTCCTTGTGAAGACCGGATATCCACACCAGCAACTTTACCTTGTAAGCCCTTTAAAACATCTGGCTCTGATTTTTGAAGCAGATTATCCGGGTTAATTTTAGCAACCGAATATCCCAATGCTTTATCGGCTCTGCGTATACCCAATGCCGTTACAACAACCTCCTGAAGTTCTCCTTCCGATCTGGATAAAATGATTTCCGTGGTGAGGCCGGTAGGCGTTATCATTTGCGACTGAAAACCTGAAGCCGAAATAGTCAAAGTACTATTACCCTGAATGATGATACTGAAAGCGCCGTTAACATCCGCCGACACACTGTTTGTTTTTCCTGTTTCTGTAACAGTTGCAAATG
>MWWA01000078.1_pt1 | contig 30214 bp, 29 predicted proteins | sample 1047341 | NCBI WGS metagenome assembly MWWA01 (sample SAMN06349978, study PRJNA376086) | soil metagenome | isolation source: MS5-1 sample Antarctic (ecotone) soil | place: Antarctica | collected 2015-01-13
CGTCCATCCTGGTCCAGGGAAGGTAACTCAATTGCATTCATGAGTACCCGGGATGGGAATTTGGAAATTTATTTAATGAATGACGATGGATCAAACCAAACCAGAGTTACAAATAATACAGCAGTTGACGATTTCCCTTTTATAAAATAATCATGTTGGGTTTTGCAATTGTTATTTAATCGGATTAATATCCTCTCCATTGCGAAACTGAATTTTTGATCTGCATTTTTTACAAAATAAATAATTATGGAACAGTAAAAAAGATCGCGAATTCACTGTTGAGCAACAGGAGTTCGATTATATTTTTGCGGACACCAGGCCCGGTAAATACCTTTTATTAGACCAGGTATCAGGCATGCTAAAAAAGAGCGGGATTTACATTGTAGATGATATGCTCCCCCAGCCGAACTGGCCGGAAGGACATGAAGAAAAAGCAAAAGCATTTGGAAAAAAAATTGAAAGCTACAATGATCTCATTATTACCAAACTGGAATGGTCAACAGGAATAATCATGGCAGTAAAAAAGTAGTGTAATGTTGCGTCTATTTTGTCGCAATATATTTCCCACAGAGAACAGAGTACACAAAGGATTTTCTTAGTGCCCTTAGTGGCATTTTGCATTAATCTTAATAGTAGTGTTATAAATAAAATACAAACTGATGCGGGTTTATGTTGCGGTAGGGCACTCCGATCTTCCAACGGATCACAATAACAGACGTCCCCCTTTTGATTCATCTTCCTTCCGGTGTTATCATCCATTTATAGAGCACCAGTACCGGCCCAAAATTGAAAAGATACCCATGAAAAAATATCATTATTTTTCGTGGTTCGCGCTTACTTTGCAAACTTCAAATTCTAAAACACATTTCATGAAAAGTTTTTTTCTCTTCCTCTTGTTGGCTCTTTTGACTGCATCCTGTGATACTACTCAAAGCACGGCTACAGGTAGCCGTGATGCCGATACATCTGCTATGGCCACTGTAAGGCCGGCTGACTGGAAATTCGGAGTAGCTCTCTGGACTTTTCATGACGTAAATTTCCCTACCGCGCTTGACAGGGTGGATAGTGCGGGTCTAAAATACATAGAGCCAAATACTTTTCATAGTGCGGGACCGGAGCTGAAAGATTCCATGATCATGCAATTATCACCCACGGGAATTCAAAAATTAAGAGAATTAATTGCAAACAAAGGACTGATTTGCGAATCTATTTACATCGTAGGTGATAGCACCCTTTCTTCCTGGGTAAAGCAATTTGACATCGCCAAACAATTCGGTGTAAAGTTTGTAACCACGGAGCCGCCGCTTGACATGTGGGACAGCATTGATAGTCTTGCAGGTGCTTATAGTATGAAGGTGGCAATACATGAACACTGGAAAGGGGTAAGCCACTACTGGAATCCTGACACCACCTTGCTGGCGTTACAAGGCCATCCGAATTTTGGAGTTTGTGCCGATCTTGGGCATTGGCCAAAAAGCGGCATTAATCCATTAGATGCTGTAAAAAAATTGAGCGGCCACATTATAGCTTTACACTTTAAAGACATCTCGGCTTATGATAATCCCAGGCTAAAAGATGTTGTTACAGGTACAGGAGTTGTAGATTTTCCAAAAATCCTTGCAGAACTGGCAAAACAGAATTTTACAGGTAACATTTACATAGAAAGAGATTCCGTAGAACCGGGTGGCAATCTTTCATCAGTTAAACAGGAACTGGAATATTACAACAAGCTGATAAGTAATTTTAGGTAGAGAAAAGTAGATAATACTTTAGCGCAAGGGTAGCCGGGAGATCTCACCCGGAATAATCAAACTTGTTTTTTATTTCTTTGTGCATGGAGTTTCTATGATACCCTTATAACTTGCATGAAACCATTGGATAATCCTGCCACTATTAAAAGGCGGCACATTAATTATCCATACAATGCCGGTGTAAAGAACGGCCGGGTATAGCCGCAAACACCAGTATATTTACTCGTTGCCAAGGCCCACTATGTTGATGATATTTACAATGGCATTGTATAGCATGATGGCAACGGTAATTAATGCCCCACTCAGGATAGCGGATATTACCATTATCGAATAATAAATAACAGAAAACCATGTGGTGGGCACACTGTCTGATTCTGTTATAGGGATATTAAACAGTTGGAAACAAATTAACGCCGCAATAAATACACTGGTATCTATTTTTGCAATGCGCAAAACCTGTTTGTAATGATCATCCTTCAGTTTGTTTTCTGCCCCTGTACTTACACTAAGCAAAGTAAGCAACAACGCAAGAATCGTAGCACTTGCCAACACGATCGTATTAGAAAGAGTATTAAACCCCGGGAGTGAATTTTTAAGTAAAATTTTGGCCTGGTAACCACTGAGGCTTCCCAGCACAAAAGCACCGAGGCCTATTATGACAGCCGCCACAATTCCTCCATACATGGCACGCTTGTTATAACCTGATAACGTAAAAATCATGAGTGGATAATTTATTCTTTTTCACTGTTGCCCTAAGTTAGAAAACAATCGTGAATGAAGGATCAAACCAGAGTTTGGAAACATCAATTCCAGTCTAATACTTTTTGTAACCTGCATACTTTAATATTTATTAATTAAATGATTAACCATTTTTTCCCCATCGTCCTAATGCTTAATAAATGAGATTTAAAACCTTATTGCAATATCGTACACATAGGAAAAGCACCAAGGAATTGTATCCGCACATAGATAGTTAACGATGACGCAAGAAATAAACATCTTTGTTGCTGGTTAGTTATCTAAATGAATGTGAACATTCCAAAGAAAAAAGCAGCAAGAATAGACAAGATAATAATATTGTAATTGTTACATCATCTGTTCAGCAACCCAAAAATAAAGAGATTGGCAAAAACCAGATGGCAATTCTTCATTAATAAAACAAGCACAGAAATATTATAATCAGCTTGTAGGTAAATCCAGGTAGAGATAGGCAGATGTTTCTTTGACGCAACGTTAGCCCCAGGATCAAACCCACAGTACGAAATATCAACCTGGTTTTTTTGTTTCTTTGTCCATGGAGTTTCTTCAATACATTATTTTCCCCGCTGAGATTCGTAGCTTTTCAAAATTAGATGGGTATGGCAGTATTAACTACAAAGTTTCACTTGCCAATGGAACTGATTACCTCGTAAAAGTGTATAAGGCAAGCGAACAAAAACAAATACAGGAAGAAGAAAGAATCATTGCTTTGATTCAGGCGTCATCCGGCATACAACTTACTGCACCGGCACCGGTAAAGTTTTTATCTGCCATTCCCGCTGATATTTATATAAGGGTATCTGAATTTATTGGTGGAGTTTCACTGAACAAAGAATTAGCAACTGATACACTGTTGGCAGACATTGCCGGGGCAACGGCTACCATGCTAACCAGGCTGCAAAAAATAGACAGCGATATCGTTAAAGCCCGCGAGCACGACTGGAATGTAAGAGATGCTTTGAGAAACAAATCCAAAATAGATTTTATTGAGGAAGCGTCTGATAAAAAAATTGTAATTTATTATCTATCTCTTTTTGAACACGAAATAATTCCGGCTTTTCAAAACCTCCGGCATAGTGTAATCCATGGTGATTTAAATGAAGCAAACATCCTGGTAAAAGAAAATAAAGTGCAGGGTTTTATTGATTTCGGTGATATTTCACATGCGCCTGTAATTTGTGAGCTGGCAATACTGCTTACCTATATCATGATGATGTTCCCGGACGAGTGTTTTGAAAAAGCGAAGATTATTATTGCACATTTTCACAAAACATTTCCTCTTACGGAAAAAGAACTTGAGATACTGCCTCAATTAATTGCCACAAGGCTTTCTGTTTCTGTTTGTAAAAGCGCTGAAGCAAAAGCGGCTGCGGTGGACACCGACTACATATTGATAAGCGAGAAACCTGCCTGGCATCTCTTACATAAATGGATTGCTGTAAATCCGATTTACATCGTTAATGTTTTTAAGAATGCAGCAGGGTTTTCTGCACAAATTCCTGATACGTTGAACCTGCTGAAAGAAAGAAAAAAAGTAGCCTCACCTGGTTTAAGCTTAAGCTATCGGAAACCCATACACATGACTGCAGCTTTATTTCAATATATGTATGCAGCAGATGGCAATACTTACCTGGATGCCTACAATAACATACCGCATGTAGGTCATTGTCATCCTGCCATAGCCGAAGCTGCTTCAAAACAAATCAGAAAATTAAACACCAATACCCGGTATTTATTTGAAAGTTATGTTTCGTATTCCGGGCAATTGCTATCACTGTTTCCTGCATCGCTTGACAAAGTTTTTCTGTTGAACAGCGGAAGCGAAGCATCTGATCTCGCCACCAGGATTGCTAAAACAGTAACAGGTAAAAAAGGAGTGGCGGTTTTGGAATGGAGTTATCACGGGCATACACAAAATGGCATCAATATCAGTTCGCACAAATTTGACAAGCAAGGCGGTTCTGGACCTGCGGAATGGATCTTGCGACTACCATTGCCCAAGGCGTTTAACGGCAGGCATCCAACTGCCAAAGCCTATTTTGAAGAAGCAAAAAAGCTAATTGAAGATTTTGAAAACAAGGGCATTTCATTGGCAGCATTTATCGCCGAACCCATCTCGGGATGTGGTGGGCAGGTTCCTTTAATAGACGGCTATTTAAAACTCCTGGCACCATATTTACAAGCCAAAGGAATTTTGATAATAATAGATGAAGTGCAAACAGGCTTTGGCAGGCTGGGCAATTGGTTCTGGGGTTTTGAAATGCATGGTATAGTGCCTGATCTTGTGGTGCTCGGCAAACCGATAGGCAATGGCCATCCCATGGGTGCCGTCGTTACTTCGGCCGCCGTTACCAATGCCTTTAATAATGGGATGGAATTTTTCAGTTCTTTTGGTGGCAACCCGGTATCGTGTGAAACCGGAAAAGCGGTTATTGCTACAATCAAAAATGAAGGGTTGCAACAAAATGCTTTGGAAGTTGGGGCTTACTGGCTGGAACAACTTCGTTTCCTACAAAAAGAATTTCCCGTACTGGGTGATGTGCGTGGTGAAGGTTTGTTTATTGGAGTAGAGTGTATAAATGAGCAGGGAAAAGAAAATACAGCATTGGCACAGGAGATAACAAATGCCTTAAAAGAAAAGTTTATCCTTACCAGTACTGACGGCCCTTTAAATAATGTATTAAAAATGAAACCGCCATTGTGTTTTACTAAAGAAAATGTGGACAGGTATATTGAAACTCTGTATACAATTTTAAAAGCCAATCAGCAATTCTGGTTTACTTCAAAGAAAGGAGGCTGAGAATAATTTTAAAAAAAATCTGATGTGAAGAAACAATTTATTGAATAAAGATTTCAGATAAATGGCAAAATGACACCACTCAAAAACGGAAACAGAAACAGGAATTTTATGATCAACCGGTTTTACGAGCCGTTAATAAATGCCTTGCCGGAGCGAAACATAATACAAATAAATAAATGAAAGATGCATGCAGTGGCCGGATTCCATCGTGCTTTTACTTTTTGTGATGCGGCGGTCAGTTTTAGGCTGAATGCAAAAATTGATCTTACTTCGGAATCAGAATTTGGCAGAGCTACTGCTAGTCATCTTCCACTATTTTATTTCAAAAAATGAAAAAGGAGATTAAAGAAAATCTTGTAACCTATGCAATTTTTCTAATCATTGCTATAGTGGGTTTATTTTATGGCCGGGCGATTGCTGCACAATATGAATTTATAAGAGTATGGGATTTCGCCAATATAGTTTTATTACTGATTGGTGTTCCCTTTTTATTTTTTCAATACAAGGCCCGGCTTCCGGACTTCTGGCAAAGAGATGTACGCAATAAAAAAAGAATTCTGTACCCATTACTCACCGGAATTTTCTTCGGAATATTGGATATACTGGTATTTAAAATCATTCAACACCCTCAGCCTTATGCCACACTTCCGCCTTTTTTACAACCATTTCCCTATTCCCTTTTCCTCTATTTTTCCGGGGCCCTGGAAGTAGAAGTTTTTTACAGGCTTATACCAATGACCATCATATTATTCATTGGTAACCGGTACAAAGGCGGTAAATACTACAAACATTCTTTCTGGTTTGGGGCGCTGTTAACTTCGTTAAGAGAACCCCTGGAGCAATTGCCGGACGGAAGTCTTCTATTAATACTTTACTCTTTCGGGACAGGTTTTTTAATGAATTTTATCCAGGCCCTTTGGTATAAAAGATCGGGTTTTTTAGCATCCCTGTTTGTACGGCTGGGGCATTATCTTTTATGGCACATATTACTGGGGATGTATGTCCAGTATTTTGAATTGATGAAATGAATGGTGAGTTAATAACGATTGAAGGAATATGCCGATATATTAATTGCTCCTATTTAGATTCATTTAAGGAACTCCAATGCATTGTCAATATTGATGGATCACTTCATACTTTTAAAATTTACTAATATTTAAGTCCAGCGGACTTTTTCTTGGGGCCTGCCCTGAATTCCGCTTATCGGAAAATCGAATTTTAGCCCAGGAAGAAAAATTAATTTAATGAGAAAAATAGTCTATTACGTTGCGTCTTCTATTGACGGTTATATTTCATCTGTTGACGAAGATATCAGTGGCTTTGTTGACAGAAGCGATGGCGTGGAAAAATACTTATCGGACCTGAAGAATTTTGACACAACCATTATGGGTAGAAAAACTTACGAGTTTGGCTATAAGTTTGGGCTGATCCCCGGCCAGCCCGCTTACCCCCACATGCAGCACTACATTTTTTCCGGTTCCCTACAATTCGAAAATCAGGACGAAAGAGTCCATATCAAAAAAATTGATCTGGATGAAATCAAGGCAATCAGGAATCAGCCAGGCACAGACATTTATCTTTGCGGTGGCGGTGAATTCGCCGGCTGGCTTTTGGATCATGCACAAATAGATAATCTAAAAATCAAACTAAACCCGCTGCTACTGGGCGAGGGCGTCAGGCTGTTTGGAAATTCAGTAAAAAATTTCACATTGGAACTCTTAGACACCGCGCTATATGATCAAGGGCTACAGATCATCACTTACAGGATTAAATATTGAACCGAATTCGGTATCAAAAAGTTCGGAGACCGTCTCTTATTTCAAATGGCTTTTAAATCCAACGAACATTCATGATTTCATCCCTCGGTGTATTGCCCATTTTGAAGTAAATTTGCACACTCAAAAGCATTATGAAAACTTCAAGCATAATTATACTGGTTGTAATAGCTGCGGCAATAGGTGCGCTGCTGATGTATTCGGTTGATTTTTCAACTTACGATACTATTTCTTCAGCAAAGGAAAAACAGGGGAAATATGTACACCTGATCGCAAGGTTAGATAAAACAAAACCAATAGAGTACAATGCAATAAAAGACCCTAACTATCTTACCTTCTTTGTCACCGATAGCCTTGGCGGCGCTACAAAAGTTGTTTACCGTAATTCCAAACCTGCAGAGCTTGAGCAAAGCGAACGGGTAGTATTACAAGGTAAAATGCAGGGAGACATTTTTGAATGTGATAACATTTTACTCAAATGCCCTTCCAAATACAAAGATGACAAAGAGCAGCTGGAGAAGACCGTTACGCAACAATAAATTCCGGACATGAATTTTGAGGGTGAACATTTATTACCAGGCAAGCTGGGACATTTCTTTGTGTTGCTTGCATTTGTATCTGCAATAGTTTCTGCAATAGCCTATTTTATTTCCATCAGATTTGCTGACGACATTGAAAGAAAAAAGTGGATCTCTTTTGCCAGGGTTTCTTTTGGTGTGCAGGTTTTTTCAATATTATCTGTTTTTGCGCTTATATATTATATCTGCTCCCATCATTATTTTGAATACTTATATGCCTACAAGCACGCTTCAAAAGAGTTAGAGCCAAAATATTTGCTGGCCTGCATTTGGGAAGGACAGGAAGGAAGCTTTTTGCTTTGGAGCATCTGGCATGCCGTACTTGGCGGAGTGCTTATCTTTTCGGCAAAACAACGGGAAGCGCCAGTGATGGCTGTCATCAATATTGCGCAATGCATATTGCTGTTAATGACCATCGGAATCTATATTGGCGATGTGAGGATCGGTAGCAGCGCTTTTGTCTTAACCCGCAACGAGATCAACGGCCCCATCTTTAACCGGCCTGACTACCTGTCGCTGATAAAAGATGGTGTCGGGCTAAATGTATTGCTGCGCAACTACTGGATGGTCATTCATCCGCCGGTTCTTTTCCTCGGATTTGCCAGTACGTTAGTTCCGGTTGCTTTTGCTTTTTCTTCCCTGCGGTCAAAACAGTTTGGTACCTGGATAAAGCCAGCGCTTCCCTGGACATTGTTTAGCGGATGTGTACTCGCCGTCGGCATTATGATGGGTGGTAAATGGGCTTACGAATCCCTTTCCTTTGGTGGCTACTGGGCCTGGGATCCTGTGGAAAATGCTGCACTTGTTCCCTGGTTGATTTTAATATCCGGCCTGCATTGCATGGCCATCTATAATGCTACCGGTACAGCTTTGAGAGCGTCATACCTATTCATCATTCTCTCCTATTTTTTCGTTCTTTATTCTACATTTCTTACGCGAACCGGTATCCTTGGAGATACTTCGGTTCATTCATTCACCGAAGCCGGCCTGGCTATGAATGTGCTGATCGGATTGTATGTCATCGCCATCCCATTGCCCCTGTTGCTGATGTACTTCAGTAATCTGCGAAAGATCCCCGCTGTTCAAAAAGAAGAAGACTTGACTTCCCGTGAATTCTGGATGTTTATCGGAGCATTGATATTTTTTCTTTCCGCTTTATTTATTATAGCGCTTACGTCGTTGCCGGTGTATAATAAAATATTTGGCACCAGCCTCGCAGACCCTGAGGACAGGGAGTTCGCATATAACAAGGTATTGGTACTTGTTGCGTTTTTGATCGGACTATTTACTGCTTTCTCACAATATTTTAAGTATCGCAATACGTCGCGGCAATATCTCCTGAAAAAGATTGCCTGGCCCGCATCAATTTCTTTGGTAGTCTGTATTCTACTGTTGATCTTCTACCCTATTCAGTATGTTAAAAAAGGGCCCGGTTTTATGGTTGCCATTTATGCTGCGCTTTACACTTCTTTATTTTCCCTGATAGCAAATGCGGCTTACCTGCAGACGGTACTAAAAGGAAAGCTAAAGGCGGGCGGTGGTGCCATTGCTCATGCAGGGTTTACCATGATGATTGCCGGTATGTTGATCTCCTCCGGGAATAAAGAAGTGATCAGCGACAACCGGAAGACAGGAATATTTGTGCCTTTTGACAAAGACCCTACCGGACGCTCTACTGAAAATCCACTTGAGAATTTAACGCTCGTGAAGTCTGTACCAACGCCAATGGGTAAGTACACTGTGACATACGTCAATGATTCTGCAGCGGAGGAAGAAAAAACGAGAACTTTTTATAATCTTCATTTTCTGCAAACAGATGCCGCAACGGGAACGGTCAAAGAAGAATTCTTCCTGTCACCTGATGCCTACAGGATGAAGGACAACAATCTAAGCTCTAACCCGGGCACCCGGCATTACTTCACTCATGATGTGTTTACTTATATATCTACCATTTCCATACCCGATGCGGCAGCAGACACTGCGCAATACCATGTAAAAGAATTAGGAATAGGCGATACGTCATTTTTTTCTAAAGGGTTTTTTGTTCTAAATGATATTTTGAAAAATCCTGATAATGAGCGGCTGCATTATAAAGCAACTGATACAGCCATGTTTGCTGACATCACCGTGTATGGCCCGGACAGCTCAAGACACAAGGCCTATCCCGGGCTTGCTTTCTCCAATGGATCGGTAAATTTTGTAAATGATTCTATCGTTTCTGCAAATCTTTATCTGAGTTTATCAGGTATTACAGATCAGCAAAAATTTAAAATAGGGGTAAAGGAATCCGATAAACCAATTGATTTCATCACGCTGAAAGCTTATGTATTCCCATATATTAATTTTGTATGGGCGGGTCTTATCATCATGGCGTGCGGGTTTATCATATCCATGACAAGAAGATTAAAAGCAGCAAACTATTTAACACTTCTGTCCGTTTTATTAGTACTGGCTTCTTTGTTTTATATGTTTTTTATTGCGAATAATTAGATTCCCGGTATCTTATTTATAACACATACCTTACCTGAATTGTGTATTATTTTTAAGTTTGGAAACTGTGGTAAAAGTTTATATAATATTTTATCATCGGTTTGCATAAAAAGGAAATCAGTTTAAATTTACAATGCATGCATATCACTTGTAAATTCTACTGCTTAATCGGTGTTTGTTTTATTTACACTTTTCTTCACTCAAACACACTATCTGCTCAATCGAGGTATGGGGCTAATGATACCCTGATTTGTCCTGCCATAATATATGAAGGAGATACCATTGAAGCAAAAATATTGGCTGGTGTTTATGTCTGGAAATATGATAAACGGAACCGGTCTAAATGGACAAGGTTGCGAAATGCGGTTTATGTTACTTATCCGTATGCATTGCGGGCAGGAATGGTTTTTAATGACATCGAGCGTCATATAGAATTAATCCCCGATAAGAAAAAAGTCAATACCTACATTAACAGCCGGGAAAAAGAATTGAAAAAAGAATTCTCCGAGCCATTGAGTAATCTGTCGGTCTATCAGGGGAAGATCCTGATGAAACTGATCAACCGGGAGAGTGGCGGCACAAATTGTTATGATATTTTAAAAGAATTGAAAGGAGGCTTTACCGCCAGGTTTTGGCAAACTGTTGCCTTCCTCTTTGGCAGCGATCTGAAGCAACCCTATGAACCGTATGGCAATGATGCTGAAATAGAATCAATAGTGCAAGAGGTGAGGCGGATGTATGGATACAGAAGCTAAAAATAACTTAACCCGCTCAACGCTTTACTATCTCACAATATACTGATAATCTTGCCTTTGACTACATTAACACTCTCCAATTTAACTTACCTTCGCCCATCAAGAAAATCCGGGGTTGGCAATTCATTTAGGTTTTAATTATCATGAAGTTAGATATCCTCGCATTTGGTGTTCACCCCGACGATATTGAGTTGAGCTGCGCCGGCACCTTGCTAAAGGAGAAACAGAATGGGAAAAAGACCGGTATAATAGATTTGACAAAAGGTGAATTGGGCACGCGGGGCACAGCAGAAACCAGGTTACAGGAATCAGAAGATGCCGCAGCAATTCTTGGAGTAGAAATAAGGGAAAATCTTGAAATGGACGATGGTTTCTTTCTAAATGATAGCGAGAATAAGCTGAAGGTGATAGGTGCGATCAGGAAATATCACCCCGAAATTGTATTATGCAACGCCCCGGAAGACAGGCACCCGGACCATGGCCGGTCTTCACAACTTTTAATAGATGCCGGCTTTTTATCAGGATTGAAGAAAATTTCTACTAAAGGTGCTGATGGAAAAGAACAAAAAGAATGGCGTCCTAAGTATATTTTTCAGTATATTCAGGACAGGTATCTTAAACCGGACTTTTTGATTGATGTTTCGGATGTTTTTGAAATGAAGATAGAAGCGATAAAAGCATTTAAAACTCAATTTCATATTCCGGGATCCGACAATAAAGAACCTCAAACATATATCTCTTCACCCGAATTTCTGGAAAGCATCGTTTCCCGTGCAAAACTTTTTGGAAAAATGATTGGCGTGAAATATGCTGAAGGTTTCATAACAAGTAAGATGATCGGCTTTTCTTCTTTTGATTCTTTTATTTGTGAGGATACATGAACTAAATTTAAGATAACCCGTTAATATAATTAATACACAGAACAAAGCACATGGCAACTCCCAAATTTCTTCAAGGCAAAGGCGAATTTCACACAGAATTAAAAAGAAGGGTAAATGATTACTTTCGTGAACACAGTCGTCCGATGACAGGTAATACTGCACTGCTCATTAAGGCAATCCTTCTGTGTCTGGGCTACATTTTACTGTACATCCATCTGGTCTTTTTTACTCCACCTGTTTACATTGCCATTCCGGAATGTATATTATTTGGTGGGTTAACCGCTGCTATCGGTTTCAATGTGATGCATGATGGTGCCCACGGCAGTTTCAGTAGATTTGAAGTGGCCAATAAGATGGCAGGTTTTTCATTAAATTTTCTTGGCGCCAGCGCAATTATGTGGAAGATGAAGCACAATATTATTCATCATACTTATACGAATATAGATGGAGTGGATGATGACATCGAGGCACGCCCCTGGCTGAGGTTTGCTACAACACAAAAGAAAATGAAACTGCATAAGTTCCAGCACTATTACTTCTGGTTTCTTTATACTCTCCTTCATATTGTCTGGATATTTGTCACAGATTATAAAAAATATTTTTCCCGCAAAATAGGTACGGTACAGTTAAGAAAATTTAAACTGCGTGAGCATATTTCTTTCTGGGTAGCCAAAGTTGGGTATGCCTTTATGTTCGTAGCCCTTCCTATTTACCTGTTAGGCTTTACTAACTGGCTGGTAGGTTTTCTTATTATTACCATGGTAACGGGCCTTGCTATTAGTATTGTTTTTCAACTTGCCCATACGGTGGAGCACACCGATTTTCCACTGCCTGACGAAGATTCGGGGAAAATTGAAAATGAATGGGCCATCCACCAGGTAGTAACTACTGCCAATTTCGCCACCGGAAATAAATTGATCTCCTGGCTGGTAGGCGGGTTAAATTTCCAAATTGAGCATCACCTGTTCCCAAAAATATCTCATGTTCATTATCCCGCCATTAGTAAGATTACAAAGAGGACTTGCAAAGAGTTTGGCATTAGTTATATCGAATTTCCTAAAATGCGCGATGCAATCCTTTCACACGTAGCGTATCTCCGAAGACTTGGAACCGCTTAGGCAATATATAATTACATCTTGTGTAAATTTGCGGTATGATTTTGCAATATAAACACCTGATTCCCGAAAACTTTCATGACACCTCCCGGGTCTGGATATACCAGGCTAATCGCAATTTTTCGCCGGGTGAAGTTGTGAATGTTCAGAGCATATTGCAGCAATTTGTATCCGATTGGAATAGCCATGGTGCTACAGTGAAAGGTTTTGCAACTATAATATTTGATCGCTTTATCGTACTGATGGCAGATGAAACAGGTTCCGGAGTCAGTGGCTGCAGCACAGACAGTTCTGTAAGAGTAATAAAAAATATTTCTGAGCAATACCACATTGATCTCTTTGACCGTACCGGGACGGCATTTTTTATTGACGCTAAAGTTGAAGTGGTTCCGCTTAATAATTTGAAAGAAAAGTTTGAAGACGGAACGGTCACAAGCCGAACATTATATTTTAATAATACCATCCAAAATAAATCTGGTTTATTGAATAACTGGATCATCCCTACCGGAGAAAGCTGGCTTGCTAAAAGGTTTGCCGGGATAGCTTCAATAGTTTCTTGATCATACTTACTATTGACACTTTGTGACAGGCGTGCTTGTTCTGCCAAGATGTCTCAATACTTATTTTATTATCTTTGCTCTCCTCAAAAACTGGAATGAATGCCCGCAGTGATAGAACAAAGTGACGTGATAACAAATAGAGAAGAAGCTGCGCTGGCAGTGCCAAATCATTCTGAAATACCTGCAGCCAAATTTTTTATCGAGAGTTATGGGTGTGCCATGAACTTTGCTGACAGTGAAGTAATTGCATCAATTCTCACCGACACAGGATATAAAATGGCTAACCATGTTCAGGAATCGGATATTATTTTTATCAATACCTGCTCTATTCGTGAAAAGGCTGAACAAACCGTGAGGAATCGTTTGGCAGAATTTAAATCGCTAAAAAAGCAACGTCCCGGCCTTTTGGTTGGTGTGCTCGGCTGTATGGCCGAAAGGTTGAAATCCAAATTTCTGGAAGAAGAAAAGCTGGTTGATATGGTTGTCGGCCCTGACGCTTATAGGAGTTTACCGCAGTTAATTGCTGAAGCTGAAAGTGGCCAAAAAGGTGTAAATGTATTACTCAGCCGTGAAGAAACTTACGGCGACATTTCTCCTGTTCGGCTGAACAGCAATGGTGTTACTGCTTTCGTCAGCATCATGCGTGGTTGTAATAATATGTGTACGTTTTGTGTGGTGCCTTTTACCCGTGGCCGCGAGCGGAGTCGCGATCCTTATTCTATTGAAGCAGAATGCGCCCAGTTGTTTGAAGATGGCTACCGTGAGGTAACATTGCTGGGACAGAATGTTGATAGCTATTGCTGGCAGCAGGAAGATGCTACTACTTCTTTCGCAGCTTTACTGCAACGGGTGGCCAGGATATCCCCGTTGTTACGAGTACGCTTTTCTACCTCACACCCGAAAGATATTACTGATGAAGTGCTTTACACAATCGCCAGGCATCATAACATTTGTAACAACATCCATCTTCCCGTACAAAGTGGCAGTTCACGCATATTAAAACTGATGAACCGCACTTATTCCAGGGAATGGTATTTATCAAGAATAGACAGGATCAATGAGTTGATTCCCGGTTGTGGCATTTCTACTGATACGATTAGTGGCTTTTGTTCGGAAACGGAAGAAGATCATTTGGAAACCCTGAGCCTGATGGAGTACTGCAAATTTGAACTTGCCTATATGTATTACTACTCTGAAAGACCAGGGACGCTGGCAGAACGCAAGTTAGCTGACGATGTTCCATTACAGGTTAAAAAGAGGAGACTGCAGGAAGTAGTTGATCTTCACCGGAAGCACAGCTTATCAGGCATGCAAAAAGAAATTGGGAAAACTCACCGTGTGTTGATAGAAGGCAATTCGAGAAAAAGCCAGGAGTCCTGGGCCGGCAGAAGTGACAATAATAAAATGGTAGTTTTTCCAAAGAAAGGAATTTATGCCAAAGGCGATTATGCAGATGTATATATTGAAAGCTGCACCGCGGGCACCCTGATCGGAAGCAGCATAGAATCATAATTTTTTTGAAGAATCTTAGTAAAAATGGAATTACAGGCAATAAAAAACAGGTTTGGGGTCATAGGCAATTCACCAGCTTTGGTGCACGCATTGAATGTGGCCATACAGGTGGCCAATACTGACCTGAGCGTATTAATCAATGGGGAAAGCGGCGTGGGGAAGGAAGTTTTTTCCCATATTATTCACTCCCTTTCTGCAAGAAAACATAACCCGTTCATCGCAGTAAACTGCGGTGCAATACCTGAAGGCACAATTGATTCGGAATTGTTTGGCCATGAAAAAGGATCTTTTACCGGTGCGGTAGATAGCCGCAAGGGTTACTTTGAAACCGTGAATGGGGGCACGATCTTTCTTGATGAGATAGGCGAAATGCCATTGGGTACTCAGGCCCGGCTGCTTCGGGTGTTGGAAGCAGGCGAATACATCAGGGTCGGTTCGTCCAAGGTGCAAAAAACTGATGTAAGAGTAATAGCGGCTTCGAACAAAGACCTGCTGGAATACACCCATACGGGAAGATTCAGAGAAGATCTTTATTATCGTTTGAACACAGTTCCGATAAGGGTTCCCGCTCTTCGCGACCGGAAAGAAGACATCATTTTATTGTTCAGAAAATTTGCTGTTGATTTTGCGGAGCGATATAAATCTCCACCGGTACAGCTTGACGATGAAGCAAAAGCCCTGTTAACAAATTACCCCTGGCCAGGAAATGTACGCGAATTGAAAAATATGGCAGAACAAACTTCTGTGCTGGCAAAAGATAAGTTAATAACCGGCCAGGAAATGAAAACGTTTCTGCCAGATTCAACTTACAACCGGCTACCGGTATTGGCATCATCCGGCGGACAGGGCGCCAATCAAAAAGAATTCAGCAATGAAAGGGAGATCCTTTATAAATTATTTTTTGACGTAAAAAAAGATGTGACAGAGTTAAAGAAAATGTTCTTTGAGGTACTTCATAATAATCCCGCGATTGTAAACGGAAACGGCTCCTATGCGAATGACAAATTACTGGAAAATTTTCATCCGGAGACCTCTAAACCAACTTCTATTCAAAATCCGGTTCCAATGGTATTGTCAAAAGACCAGATAGATAATCACCACGAAGTAGAAGAATCGCTCAGCATTATGGATGCGGAAAGAGAGCTGATCATTAAAGCACTGAAAAAACATAGGGGAAAGAGACGAGATGCATCTTCTGACCTGGGTATCAGTGAACGTACGCTTTATCGTAAGCTGAAAGAATATAACATCAACGAATAGTGAAAAGCATCAATTTATCCTCAATATTGCCCTTAAAAATTTTAATCGTATTCGGTCTGTTTATGTTGATGGGCTGCGCTACCTGCCGGTATTCCACAAATGACGCAGCCCCGATACCTCCTGAGATCAAAACTTTCAGGGTAAATTATTTTGAAAACAAAGCCCGGTATATCAATCCGCAGCTAAGCCCTCAGATCACCGAAAAATTGAAACAAAAAATTATTGGGTCCACCCGGCTCAGGCAAACGAATGGCGAGGATGCCCATTACGATATCAGCGGATATGTCTCTGACTACAGCGTGACTACTACCGGCATTGCCAATCAAAATGCCAGTCAGAACCGGTTAAACGTCAGCTTTCATGTCATATTTAAAAATACCTTAGATTCACAAAAAGATTTTGAAACCGATGTCACCAGCAACTACGACTTTTCAGCAGGTCTCACCCTACCGCAGGCGGAATCGCAATTAGGCGATGAAATCGTAAAAAATGTGACGGATGCGGTTTTTAATAAGATCTTTTCCAACTGGTGATCCATCAGGAAATTTAAGACTTCATCATGAGCGCTCCTGAAATTAATACCTTCTCTACTACGGAAGAAACTGAACAACTTGAAAAAAATGCCAGGGATTATCCCTATTCTGCATTAGCTCAATATTCCCTGTTATGTCATTATTATACCTCGTCTCACCCGGATTTTGAAAACCAGTTGAGAAAAACCGCACCTTACTTTCCCAATCACAATTGGCTACAATTTCAACTTAGCCGGTTAAAGAATGTTACTACTACCGGCCAGGATCAAGATATTTGTCGTGACGATGATGAAAGTTTTAAAAAACATTTTGCTGTGATCTCTGAGGAGCAATTGAAAGAGTTGAAGGAATTTGATATGAGATCAGAAAAGACTGTTGAGGAAGAATATCCATCGGATGTTTCCACGCCATCAGATCAAAATGGAATCCGGATTGACAATGATCCGGCGTCGAATACGATTGAAGAGAACAGGCTGGATTCACAAATTACAGATCAAGTCAATGAAGACGAAGAAACTACAAACACTTTACATGATGAGTCCTCCCTGGAAGAAATAGTTACCGAAACCAATGAGGAGCCTGGGTCAACAGCGGAAGAACCAACCGGTAATTATGAAAATAAAAGCCAAGTGAAAGAGGATCAAGAAGGTGAAAGCCAGGAAGTAGAGAAAATGGGATTGGAAGCTCACAAACAGGATAGTGACATAGTTATTGAAAGCAATTCGCCGAACACAAATGACGAAACCCATTTACGCAGATTAGAAGGCGAAGAGCATGCCCGGATGGACGATGAAGCTGAGAGCGTAGTATTAACCGGAAATATAAATGGAGCCCCTAAAGAAGAGACAGAACTTGAAGCGTCTGCTGCTGAAGATGATGAACCAACCATACAAATACCCGGAATAAAGGAAGTTTCGGGCGATAATACCCTTGTGTTTGAACCGCTGCATACAGTGGACTATTTTGCTTCGCAGGGAATCATATTAACTGATGAAGCAATTAGCAATGATAAACTGGGCACCCAAATGAAGAGTTTTACTGACTGGCTGAAAAGTATGAAGAAGCTTCACCCCGGCAAGTTGGAACCTGAGGCATCACTGGCTGATGATATTGTAAAGAGCGCTGCGGAAGATGCAAATATTGATACAGAAATATTGACAGAGGCAATGGCTGAAGTACTAATAAAGCAGGATAAAAAGGAGAAGGCTATAGATATGTATCAGAAATTAAGTTTGATCAATCCCTCTAAAAGCGCTTATTTTGCAGCCAAAATAGACAAGATAAAAAACGACTAATATGTTAATTGTATTTGGAGTTGTGATCATACTGGCATCAATCATTTTAGGCCTGATTATTTTAATCCAAAATCCCAAAGGCGGCGGACTTTCCTCATCTCTTGGAGGAATAGGAAATCAACTGATGGGTGTAAAACAAACAACAGATGTTTTAGAAAAAGGCACCTGGCTTTTTGCCGGCATCATTGGCGTGCTATGTCTCACCTCAGCCATGTTCATTCCAAAAGCAGGCAGCAGGTCAGGCAGCGACCAATTGATTAATGAAGCACCCGTAGGTTCGCCTGTTCAGCAGCAGCCTGCAACGACAACTCCGCTACCTGGTGCAGCTCAGCCACAAACTACTCCACCGGCTCCGCCTAATTAGATTCTATTCTGATTCTAAATTTATAAGATAAAACTCTGCAGATGGCAGAGTTTGTCATTTCTAAAATATGCCTCAGGCTGTAATGAAATCAAGCATTGCCTCCTGATGTCTCCATTTACTGCATGGGTTTGAAATGATCCGGAATTTTTAACCGGACAATCACGATTTTTGCTGTCAATTAAAATATCTTGGCCGAAGTACAGTTTTAAACTGATAAATTATAAAAGCGTACATGCTAAAAAGAACATTGCTGACCATTTTCATTGTCCTTATTGTGGCCGGGTTGTATTGTGCCTGGATGGTGTTCGGCGCGACAGTTCATAAGGGCGATGATAAATATTTTTATATTCCCACCGGTGCAGACTATGGTCAGGTAAAAAATGAGCTGATCCGCCAGGGGTATATTAGTAGCGATTTTTGGTTTGATAAAGTAGCCTCGTATGCAGATTACAATCAGCAAGCGAAAGCAGGAAGGTATGAGATCAAAGAAGAAATGAGCATAGTGAACCTTGTAAAAATGCTAAAGGCAGGCAGGCAGGCCCCCGTGAACCTTGTAATCACCAAGCTGCGGACAATAGAAGACCTGGCAAAGAAAATCTACAATAACCTCGAGCCTGATTCTGCTACAGTTTACAATTTTCTGACAAACGACGACTCTCTTTCAAAATTTGGCGTAGATACAAATACGCTGATGACATTGGTGATCCCTAACACCTACCGGTATTTTTGGAACACGCCTGTTCAAAAGGTATTATCGAAACTGGAAAGTGAGAAAGAAAAATTCTGGAATGAAAAAAGGAAGAACCAGGCCAAAAATTTTCAGCTAACGCCAGAAGAAATTTATACGCTTGCTTCTATTGTAGAGGAGGAAACAAACAAAACCGGGGATAAAGGAAAAATTGCCAGCGTGTACCTGAACAGAATACGCAAAGGCATGCGCCTGGCTGCGGATCCCACCATAAAATTTGCCATGAAAAACTTTGGGCTAAAAAGAATTTATCATAAATATCTGACCTACCCTTCCCCATATAACACGTATCAGAATGCGGGATTGCCACCGGGCCCCATCTGCACACCTTCTATCAAAACGATTGATGCTGTTTTGGATATGCCGGATACGGACTATATATTTTTTGTTGCCCGTTCGGACTTTTCCGGATATTCTGACTTCTCTAATAATTATAAACAGCATATGCTATATGCAAGATCTTACCAGCAGGCGCTGGATAGCTTAATCGCTGCAAGGGGGCAAAAACAATAGATAGGATAACACTACATTTGTTGCTAAGAAGTGTGCAAACAATAATTTTTTATCAATATTGTTTAAAAAACTGTCATTGAGTTTTTCTCCTTTTCAATATATAAAAGCGAAAAGTAAATTTTGGGAGCCGGCGGGCTTCCAGGGATTTTCGGTTTATAAGGTGGTTAAAAATTTCGTCGAGGGATTTAGTGTACCCCATCTAACAGAGAGAGCGGCCGCGATTTCTTACAATTTCATCATGTCGGTACCACCCACATGTCTCTTTCTTTTTACACTGGCGCCTAACCTTCCATTTATCTCAAAAAAGACGCTGCGCCTGCAACTTCACACCCTGATCACCGACATTATACCTTCAACAAATTATAATGAAGGTGTTATCAGGTTTATGGATGAAATTATCACGGGCAGTAAATTTGGGTTACTTTCTTTTACCTTCTTTTTATCCCTGTTATTTGCTTCCAATGCCGTCATGGGAATTATGCGATCTTTTAATAAAGATTACATAGGTTTTAAAAAGCTAAAAGGGCTAAAAAAACGCTGGATTGCAATCAAGCTGACCGTAAGGCTCTTTACACTCACACTGTTTTTTTTCTTCCTGATGCTTATTCAAAGTAATATCCTTGACTTTCTCGGTATAAAAAATCAACACCTGAAAGATTTGATTTTATTAGGAAAATGGTTGTTACTTTTTGGGCTGATGTTTTATACGTATGGATTCGTTTATAAATACGCCCCCAGCACTACAAAACGCTGGAAGCTCATATCTCCAGGGGCTGTCATTGCCACTTTTCTAAGCATTTTTGCTACCGTATTGTTTACTTTATTTGTCGGCAATTTCGGGCGCTACAATCTGCTTTATGGGTCTATAGGAACGATTATGGTCGTGATGATCATGATATTTTTAAATTCGCTGGCTGTATTGATCGGCTTTGAATTCAACCTTAGTATTCATACACTTAAATCGCTGGAGGAACAAAGCCGCGAAGAGGAAATGTTAAATAAATAATAATGCATGTGTAACGGTAAGGGTCCTCTTCCATGATTTTTTTACCTTAAAGGAAACTGTACACTCATGAATCAAAAATTATTTATTTTTTCTGCCGTGATGCTGGTGTCGGTATCATCCTTCATTGGCCTTCCGACCAATACTCTTCCGATCAAAATCGGGGATACTTTACCAATGGGGGATCATGTGATGCAGAATCCCGAAGGTAAAAAGGTGACACTCTTATCACAGAAAAAGGAAAATGGTTTATTGGTCATGTTTAGTTGTAACACCTGCCCTTATGTAATCAGGAACCAATCCAGAACAAAAGATATTTGTAAGGAGGCGCAGAAGAAAAATATCGGAGTCATCCTCTTAAATTCCAACGAAGCCTTTCGCGAAGATGATGACAGTCCCCCGGCGATGAAACAATATGCGCAAGCGCAGGGGTATCAATGGGAATATGTGATTGACAAAAACAACATTCTTGCAGATAAATTTGGCGCCAACCGCACGCCCGAATGCTTCCTGTTTAATAAGGATCTAAAATTGGTTTATCATGGAGCGATAGATGATAACCCTTCCCAGGCAAGTAATGTGCAGCGTACTCATTTAAAAATAGCAATGGATCAGATGTTAGCGGGAAAAGACGTGGCAATAAAAGAAACCAGGAGTGTTGGCTGTTCTATCAAAAGAAAATAATTAATCACAAGGCCTTTTTCAACTCTTCCTCAAATCTCTCCCGGCTTAGTTGCTGCTCCAGGAAGAATGAATAGTTGTTTTTACGATTATAAATCAGCGTCGCTGGTATTGACCCGCTCCACGTCTCATCAATCCGGGGACAGAAATGATCAGCATTTGTTTCATTCAGCCAGATAACAGGTGCCGTATATTCATTGGCCAATGCAAATGAATCAATGCCGGCGGGGTATGCCTCCGGCAAATCGAGACTCACCAGCAAAAGTTTTACGCCGTCTTTTTTATATTTCTCCACTACAGCCAACATATCAGGAATCTCCTCTATACAAGGTTTGCAGAAAGTTGCCCAGAAGTTGATCACTAACACTGAATCTGAATGTTCAATAGAATTTTCTAACTCTTCAATTGTCCAGGAGGATACTGATTGAGAAAATGAATTAGTCAATCCATATGCGAACAAGAAGAATAATAAGAGTATTATTTTTTTCATTTCAAAAGCCGGTGATCGTATAAAATTATATGTTTAATTGGGGTAAGGATTCAGAAAAAAGAACTTTATAAATTAATTAATGGTATTACCCGGATGAACTCGCTTCCTTTACGTAATAGAGGAATTATCTATCAGCACAGTTAACCTGAAAGTGTATTAGGAATTTAAATTATATGACAAGAAAGAACCTTACCCATTAATATTTGAATATTAAAGAAGTGGCGAAACCATTGGATCAATATCCCACACAATAGTTACAATTAAAAACCAGGCTATTTACGAATTTCCTTTTTTAAATTCATACTTATGATGCGATTGTTCCTCCACATATAATTTATTTACAACGGTCATTATTATTGCGATAACAGGCGTCGCGAGCAATACGCCCCAAAAACCTCCCAGCAAACCCATAGCTACCTGCCCGAAAATGATAAGCGCCGGAGGTATGCTTACCATCTTTTGTTGAATGAGCGGCTGCGTTACGGCGCTTTGTACTACCTGGATAAGCGTGTACAGGCACAGCACGAGAATAGCAGTGGTTGTGCCCTGCATAAGGCCTATCAGACCGGCAGGAATCAGTGCGATTATGGGACCGAAGTTCGGAATGAAATTTAACAGGCCGGCTATCAATGCAAGTGTAAGTATCAGTGGCATGCCTATAGCCCACAGCCCTAATGCAGTAAGTACCGCAATGAATACGAATCCAAAAAGCTGTCCTTTTATCCAGTTCTTTAAAATTTTATGTATTTCGTCTAACAGGTCTGCGCCTTTGTCTTTTGCCTTTGGAGGCAGCAAATGCACAATGCCTTTTTTATAGGTGAAAGGGCTGGCGATAAAAAACATTCCGAGAAGCAATATGATATACACATCACTTAAAATTCCAAAACTGGAAGAAAAGAAACTCTTTGCTATAGACATTGTCTTTTGAGAATCGCCTGAAGAATTAAGGTAATGCAGGACCTTGCTGCCAACAGTAGTTTTTTGCAGGTAGGCCTTAGCGTTATCTATTGTTTGTGGCAAGGTATCTGTGAGTGCGGCAACCTGTTGCTGCAGCCTTGCACCAACGAACCAGAAAAAAGCAACGAGCAAAATTATATTCGTTACTATTGAAAGGGCGAGGCTCCAGCCCGATGGAATATGCAGGTATTTTTTAAAAAAGCTTGCACATCCGTGAAAATAAATAGCGAATAAAGCGCCCGCCAATGCAAGCAAAAAAATGCTGAATAAGGTTTTGAATAGCAGCAGGAGTATTACCAGCAGCGCAAGAATGCCTCCGGCTATCCATACTTTTTTTGAATACGAAAGTCTGTCTTGAGATTGATCGGTTTTTGTATCAGGCATAAATAAATAAATGGGCAATATATTACTCAGCGTACTAATAAATGGTTGTTTACGGGTACGTATTGCCAACTTACTTGCAAAGACTGTGCTTGTTAATACCAAATAGAGAAAATGATAAGGGTACAGGGAAATCATTCAGAATCCCACATTAAAATATGAAGGGGTCATTTAACGAAGATTAAATCATGCTATTCTTGAAACTATTGCCATTTTTAAACCCCGTTATTGGCATGATTATAGGAAATAAGAAAATCATAATCAAATAAAATAATCATGTTTAAACTTAACCCCCTCTTAGCAATCGCTCTATTACTCATTGCGGTATCATGTAACGATAAGCCTAACGATAAAGAAATACAGGACAATGTAACCAAAACACTGCAGGCCAATAAAAATTATGCAGGCGTTAATTCCACCGTGAAAGATGGCACGGTTACTTTAACCGGGATGTGTGAAGGTGATAACTGCGCCACTGATATAGAAAATAATATTAAAGATGTAAATGGTGTACAGAAAGTAGAAAATAATGTTACCAAAGATAATTCTACTGATATGACGATGAGAACATCTGTTCAATCTATTATCACCAAATATCCTGGTGTGCAGGCTGATGTCGCCGGCGGAGTAATAGTGCTTAGGGGAACTATTGACCGCGACAATCTTCAATCTTTAATGAGTGACCTTGGCACGCTTCACCCTGAAAAAATAGACAATCAACTTGTGGTAAAATAAAGCTTGTGGCAAAATAAAAAAAATACGCTCCGGGGCTGTTCGGAGAATGATATGTCATTTTTTTAACTAAATAAATACGCTGCCGAATACGGAAATTTTTAAATCATCCACATCATCAAAAAAATATTTTATGGAAAACAATCAGAGCCAAAATCAACATGATGTTGATCCGCTTATAAATCAGACAAAGGCTAACAAAGACAATGAAAGATATTTCAACCTTCTAGTGGATGAAATTCCATATCGCGTAGAATTTGAACCCTTCTTCTTTAACGACCAGGTGCGGTACTATGTTAGTATAAACGCCGGCCCGAAGGATGTTTTTGTGTGGGATACCAGCGTGCAGCTATTTAGAGCTATTGATGATAAAGCCGGAATATTGCCGGTGGCGTTGGAAAAAGCAATCAGTGCAAAACTTCAAAATCAAGACCTGGAATAATTTTTATTTTAATCTTCCGGAAAACAATCGGGAAAATATTTATTGCGGAATTGAAGCTATGAAGGCGTTTGTATGATCATCAATTTTACACAAATTAAGATTACAATGAAAATAGAAAAAAATAATACCTATGGCATTTAGGACACTCTTACAACAATTGAGAACTGAGGAACAAAATCCTTGCGTAACCATTTCTCTAAACACCCACCGTACACATCCGGACAATGCAAAGGACGAGATTCTTTTAAAGAATCTTCTTAAAGACGCGGAAGAAAGAGTCACCAAAGAGTTTGATAAAAGAGAAGTGAAGGAGCTTTTAAACAAGATAGAAACGGTAAAAAACGAGGTAGATGTAAATTATAACCTGGACAGTCTTCACCTGTTTTTGTCAAACGACACCAAAGAAATTGTAAGGACGCCCTGGCCTTTATATCAAAATATGGTGCATGTTTCTCAGTCTTTTGCCATTCGCCCGCTCATAAAAGCCTATAGCCGCAGTGAATCTTATTTGGTGATGCTGCTTTCGCAAGGGGGGGTAAAGTTATACGAAGCAGTAAACGATGGAATCATCCGTGAAGTCAAAAATGAAGACTTTCCTTTTCCGGAAAATACCTATGAAGTTCTCTTTCCGGAAAGAAGAAGCGACTCAGAACATATGGATGATTTGGTAAGAGAGTATTTTAATAAAATAGATAAGGCCCTTGTAAATGTTTATAACGAAACAAACTTGAATTGTGTGGTTGTATGTACCACTGACAATTATAGCCGGCTTATGCAGGTGGCCGATAAACCAAATGTTTACCAGGGTTATGTAAACATGGACTATAATAATGTAGCTCCGCATCAAATAGTGCAACAAACCTGGGAGTTGGTGGAAAATCTGCAGAAGCAACGCAAAACCGAAGCCATAGAGGAAATAAAGGAAGCTGTTGCCAGCGGAAAAGTGATAACAGACCTGCAGGAAATTTACCAGGCGGCTATTGACGGGCGTGGTGATCTTTTGGTCGTACACCAGGGTTTTGTACAGCCGGTAGTGATGAACAGCGAAAGAACCTTTGACCTGGTTGAAGATCCTTCAACCCAAGGAGCCATTGACGATATAACCAGTAACATAGCATGGGAAGTACTCTCGAAAAAAGGGAGGATAATTTTTACAACACAGGATGAAATAAAAGAACTTGGCAAGATCGTTCTAAAAACGAGGTATTAAAAGGTCTGCTTAAAGGAGTATCATTCATTCGCTATGTGGGACAGTCGAGAGCTCCGGGAAACATGGATAAAGAAAATGAAACCGATGTGCCACAGGCGGCAGTGACGGAAATAAAAAAATAAGATTCAATATTTTATATAAGCTGCCTTCGGGCAGCTTTTTTTATGGGTGCACCTGCATGCATCTTTCCTCCACTCTCCTCTATAAGGCTAACTTTATCTTTTGCAATAGCAATAGGATCGCCGAATAAATAAAACATTTTTTTCCGAAACCCTTTTGCGCTGCGCACATCTTTCCAGATATCTATAAACTCGTGAAAATTTATGTAAAAAGGATTACCCTTGTTATCCAATTTATGCGTAAGGCCATACACTGCTTTTTCATCTTCCAATTGATAGGTGCCAAAAATGCGGTCCCATATAATAAACGTCGCTCCAAAATTTTTATTGATAAACTTATCCTGCGAGCCATGATGTACGCGGTGATTAGATGGTGTAGCAAAAATATATTCGAAAAACCGGGGCAGCTTTTTAATGTATTCAGTATGCACCCAAAACTGGAATAAGATCGCAACCTGATTTGCTACAAAAAATATAATGGGGTGAAAGCCGCACAAGGCGACCGGCAAAAAGAAAATAATTTTTAAGTGCTGCACCCAGCTTAGCCTGAACGACACTGTGAGATTATAATCTTCGCCGCTATGATGCACCACATGAGTGGCCCACCAAAATCTCTGATGGTGAGAAATGCGATGTGACCAATAGCTGCAAAAATCAAGCAAGATATAGCATGGGATCAATGTCCACCAGTTTAAATAGAGTCGCCATGGCACCAGGTTGTATACCACGATAACGATGTAGAGCAAGGCAAACTTAAGCAGGAACGAAATAAAAACATTTCCTACCCCTACACATATAGATGCAAACGTTTCTTTTTTGTTATAAATATTTTTTTTCTGTTTTAAAGAAAAAATCCATTCAATAAAAACAAAGAAGAACATGAAGGGCGCAGCCCATACAATAATCTCGGGTGCATCGGTACTAAGGTTTTTGATGTGTTCTAGGTTAATAGTGGGCGCCCCGAAAAGGTTAATCTGCATGTAGAATATTTAAGTGTTATATCATACGCTATTTGAAGGCTACGACAATCAGGAATAAAATAGTCTCCTCTTATTAAGCTTACTCTCTTAATAAAAAAAATGTTCCGTAGTAAATGAATTAGAAACTAACGAAGGGGAATACTGTACAAACGTGAGTTATAATAAGAGATGCTACTGAGTGAACACAATGATTATTAATTTTTTTGGCCGAATATTATGAATGTTATCTAATAAACAAAGATGTTGCCAATACATTCGACAAAAAACAGTAATATGCCCAAACTTAAAATTCAGATACCTGGTTACTTCTTATTTCTTTTCGGCTACTAACATCCTGATTACATATTCAAGTTCATCTAATATTAGCCGTTAGATGATCCATACAGAGATAACTATAAATTTTTCGTAATATATTTAAGCAGGATGAGTAATTATATCCACAATGCAGATTATGAATAAATGCGTTTTTAATAATCGCTTGCAGCTCTGCCGTTATGTATTTTTTAATTTCACAAGGGGAAAAAAATGTCACTTTTTACGAATATTCCTTCTATTACTTTGTTTGAAAGCACTTATATCAAAAGGCTTTTGCAGGATCCTTCCGCATTAGCGGAAATAAGGATGACAGGAATGTTAAAAAGTGCTTCCTTTCCCAATTCACTCTGCGCCCAAAGCCTTCCACCGTGGCGCTTAATAATTTCGTACGAAATATATTAATCCAATGCCCAGCCCCTGGAAATGTACGGAATCGGTCTCTATCCGGTAATACCGCTCAAATATTTTTTCAAGATTGGCTTTTGGCATACCAATGCCAAAGTCGGTAACAGCAACTTTTAGTTCATCGTTTTCTTTTGCAACAGTTATCAATACTTTTTTTGCGTTGGGTGAATATTTTACTGCATTCGTCAATAAATTAATGATTACCTGCTGCAGCCTGTCTTCATCGCCCTTTACTTTTCCGCTTACCTTTCCTGTTTTTTCTATTGAATGATCCGGCGAGGAATATTGAATATTCTCAATTACATCTTCCATCATCTTATTGAAATCGAAAGCGGTGATATTATAATCTAGTTTACCATGCTGTATCTTACTTACACCCAGCAGGTCGTTTACAAGATCATGCAGCCGCCGGTAAGTTTTAAAAATCATGCCCAGGCAGGTTTCCCGGATTCGAAAATTTGAAGCTGAAATTATTTAATCTGAAAACCTGATGAATATCAAACAGCCACAGAAAAAAGCTTTACTTTTTTATTTCATGTTCCGGCGGGATTTTCATTTTCGTAAATATTCTTGGGGAAAATAAGCATTCGAAACTAAACCCGATGGGAAGTGGATTAAATGGACTCTCCGCTGGCTTTGCACGACCGGTAGCAATTATGAATCATCCAACCAGTCTATATCTAAATCGCTACACTTTCTTTGAGCTCCTGGAAGGCTTCTGCCGGCTAACGGTCCAAACCTGTTCTTCTACAGGCGCTTTTAGAAAGGCTCTGCGAAAGTCTGCAGAGGAGGCAAATTGTAATTGCTTTATGATCCTGTATTCAAAACTAATGTCGAAGCTTTTCGCTTCAAAAGGCCACGGTTCAAATGTTATGGTTTCGTCGCTTGTCTGCACAAGGTGGTACATCTTTTTATCAGGGCCGGTGCTAATCTCCAGCTTGCGTTTTTCAGGTTGCAAGCGGCACTGGCAAAGGAGCAGGGAGCAGGCATCGCACCATTCCATAAGATCGTAAATGCGCAAAGTTTCTGCTTCTGTTAACTGTAAAGCCTTGCGCCATTTTTCACGCAGAGTGCCCTGCTTTTTTAAAAAACTTTTGCATATTTTATTATTGGTAGCGTCTGTGCGGTAAAGGAATTCCATGTGTAAGGAAGTGAGCAGTGCTATGTAGCGGTTCTTCGTTTGTGTAAGCATGGATAATTTTTCACAATGTGCCAGGTCAAATCCTTTCATATCAAAATTAAGCGGGCCACCTGTTGGTGTAAGCAGGTTTTCGCCATCCAATTCTACTTCCGCATCATCATGTTCTGCAATAGCGAGCAGGGTCTCCGTCCAGCGGGCAGGCCTGTCTTTTGCCCGCCATTGTGCACCCAACTGTGCGGCGAGTATGCCATGCGACCTTTGTGTCACCACCTGCCAGCCATCTTCTTTATAAGTTACAATCATATTCTGCAAATATGGGAAAGAGTATGGTTTTAATCAACTTATTTACATCTCAGCTTTTATCTTGCTGTGAGGATTTTAAAATAGTTTCTGCAATGCGGGCTGAAGCTGCTTCGCAAAAATCGAGACCCGAATAATCAGGATTAAAACCCCCAATATAAGGCACTGCCATCATGAAGATGCGGGTATTGTATCCGCCAAACTCATCCAATACCTGGAAGTTATCGTTGATCGCTATGCCCGGAACATTCATGTAATAATTTCCCTCCACATCCTCACTTACTCCTTTGTTGTCCTTTGTCATTTCAGAAAGTCCTGTTTCGCGATTGCGGAATTTTATTCTTGCAGCGCTCACTGTTTTACCACTTGCCAGACTTTTATAAGGAATGTCTTTCCGGTGAAGATGCGGCTGGCCTACACAATCAACATACATCTTATAATAAACAGATTGTTGCACGCCTGCTTCATCCGTATAATGATATACCGCACCACCGTTATTGGCGGGAGTTACGTGGCTGTCGCTTCCTACGGCAATAATATCGAGTACGCCTGCCTCGTAGAGCGCCAGTAATTCTTCTACGGAAGTTTGGGGTACAAATGCAATTACAATGGAAATAAGCGGCATCAATACTTTTTGCAGCCTAAGCATGTCTTCAGCAGAAAAATATTTTGCAGGGTAATTCATAGCAAAGCTAAGCACGGCCAAAGCCTCTTTCCAATAAACGGATTCTTTTCTGCGAATTGATTTTTCTGCCTCTGCATACTCAGCTTTGAAGAGATCAAAAGGCGCCACACTTTCCCGCAGGCCCATCATTGCATCCACAAACTGTTCTATGTCCATGTCTTTAATTCTCTCATAAAACTCCGGGTCATTTTCTTTGAATGGCTCTTTAAAATTTTTTTCAAAAACATAATCCAATGGCAGAAACCCTTCGTTTTGTGATCTTATAGCATGTATATCTTCATCGCTTAATACTGAGTCTTTCGCCAGGTGCGAATCTTCGAGGTGAAACCTCACCGCAGGCAATAAGCCATTTCTTGAATGCATTACTATTTTAAAATCTTCGCGGTCTTGTGAGGCAGTATAAAAAACCTTGCCTTGATCATCTTTTGTAAAGCTTCCGTTACTCCTCGCAAGTGTGCGGATGGCATCTATAGCGGTAAGCGACGAGCCCCTGATGGCAACCGGATAGTTTACGGCAAGCTCAATTTTAGCCGGCGGATAAGGAGAGTCAAAATATTGCGGAATGACACCTTCGTGTATTACAGGCAAGACAGTTATCCCCTTTGTAGCTGGCAAAATTTTCTATGTGTAAACCCACGCATATCCAGAAAACAGGAGAATCGGGGGATCTCTGCGGTGCTAAGG
>MWWA01000079.1_pt1 | contig 30117 bp, 29 predicted proteins | sample 1047341 | NCBI WGS metagenome assembly MWWA01 (sample SAMN06349978, study PRJNA376086) | soil metagenome | isolation source: MS5-1 sample Antarctic (ecotone) soil | place: Antarctica | collected 2015-01-13
TGGGTTATCTGAAAACCGAAGGACGCACGATGAAAACCAACATTCCCGGCGTTTTTGCATGCGGCGACGCGCAGGATGACTATTACCGTCAGGCGATTACCGCCGCCGGGACGGGCTGTATGGCGGCGATAGACGCCGAAAGGTTTTTAGCCGAGCATGAATAACAATTTAACGAAATATGTTTGTTAGGGCTAAGGGGTGGATAGGTGATAATTCCAGTCAGTTTAGCAGGACGTATTAAAGGCTTGAAGAACGAGCGGCTTTTCAACCCTCCCCCGATTGTCAGTTCCATAATCTGAGCGGAAGGAGACCCCACACAGCGAGAACGATCAGCCACTGCAAAACCCCGACCATAGCGGATATGTCCAGCACACCCATTACGCCGTATGCGCGGCGGCGCACTCCGACTACCAGTCCGATCGCCATGACGAGCGGCAAAAGTCCGGTGACGACGGCTAGCAGCACGCTGGCAGGCGTGACATCGCCAAGGCGAAGAAAAGATTGCTGCAGGAAGAACGGCACCGGGCTAAAAAGAGCAATAATTGAAAGAAACGGATAAAAGAGCCGGCTCTCACGTCCCATGCTGGCAGTAACGGCGCGTCCGAGTCCCATTACAAAGATGTAAGCCAACCCCGAAAGACCGGCGATCAGGCTCATCCACAACAACACCATTTTTGTCAGCGAAACCTGTTCGTAACTGTGCAGCCCGTCGCTCAGGACACGCGCGCCATCCGAAGATCTAAGCAGAACGTGCGAAGCGATCGTCCGATCGGTGGCTTTAAACAACATGCCTCCTACCGGTATCAGCGTCCTTTCCCCGGACTGGAAGGGCTTTACTCGCAGGCGGCTGCCATCCCATCGCACGGTCACAAAATTGAATACCGTGTCGATCCAGACGAAGGGCGCCATCGGGTTAGGGGAAGGGACGTAAATGCCCTGCCATTCGGAAATGCTTTTATCCGGTGCGCTCTCCATTGCGACTGGTGCGCTCGGCTGCACGTCCAGAGCACGGATGAGCAGTTTGTTGAACCGATCATAGTCGGCGGTTTCGCTGTCGGTGTTCATAGCCACAAAGAACGCCTTACCCTGTTCGGGATACAGGCAGAGCATTGCCAAAAAGCCGATTGTCGTGCCCGGGTGGCAGCTGCCCAACACGCCGTGGCGATCGCGCTGCGCAAGAGCGAGACCATGTCCGATGGACAAACCCGCCAGCGCCGCCTCGGTTCCCGCCGGCGGTCCGAGGGCATGGACCAAGGACGCCTCAATAAAAGGCTTGCCGTCGATCGTGCCGGCGTTCATCAGGAAAATAGCAAACCGCGCCATGTCGGCGGCAGTAGTCGTGAACTGCCCGGCTGACCGCAAATAAATCGGTACGGCGGGCTGGGTGACCCCATTCTCGAAATGTCCCATTGCCAGCCTGCTGTCGGCATTCTCGCCTGTTTGCGAAACGAAACGGAAGGTGCTGTCTCGCATCGATAAGGGCTGCAGCAGATGCTTATCGAGGTAACTCTCATAACGCTCGCCCGTCACCGATTCGATAATCATACCCAGCAGGGCATATCCAAGATTTGAATAGGAGTAGCGGCTTCCCGGGCGGCTCCTCACGCGAAGCAAAGTCGAATTTTCCGGAAATGCTTCAACCAGCGGCGTGTCCGCGCGCGGCTTCAAACTAAAGATCTGCCAGAGGCGCGAGTTGTCGAGTCCTGACGTTTGATTAAGCAGGTGCCGCACCCGGACATGATCGCCGGCGCTGCTGCTCCACGGGTTTTCGAGTTTTATAGACGGCAAGAGCTCGGATACCGGCGTATCGAGCGACAATTTTCCTTCCGTGACGAGCCGCAGAACACCCGCCGCTAGCAGAACTTTTGCCACCGATCCCACCTGGACCCGGCTGTCCGGGAGCATGCGTTGTCCGGTCGCGGCATCCGCCGAACCTGCCGAGTCAAAGGTAAAACTACCGTCACCGGTTACGATGGACCATACAGCCCCGGTCAGACCTTCCTCTTCGAGTGCTTGTTTCATTTCAATCTGCAGGGCGAGCGTGTCGGGCGCCGCTTTCACCTGAAAGCCAAACAAAAACAGCATACATATCACCGTGAACGACAGCTTGAGCCGAACACTATCGAACTGTTTCCTACCAATCAAAATCGGAATATGCGGGTTCAAATCTTTGGAAATCCGGATGAGTGATAAAAAAGACAAGGCGTGGGATAGGAATTTCACAAGGTATTGCTGCAGATCATTTAACCGGAAATACTCTTCAGCCTCAAGTTTTTTAATCGATTGGTGCGGAAAATATTTTGCCGCCGGTCTCTTCGGCAAATGGTGATTTCGATGGCGACGGGAACATTGATTTTTACTGCGATCAGTCTTATTTTGATTGGTGTATGTGATTATCATTGTGCTTTTTGACCATTTTAAAACTTTGGGTGTAACCGGATCCCTGAATCATCAGGAAACGAAAGATGAAAGATATTTTTACAAATACGTTCGTCACATTAACATTTTTAACTGTAATTATTCCGATGCCCCGGCTGGCATCCGTGAGAAGCGCAGCTTTATCATTCAACCATAAATTCCTAATTGTCTTGCCGCGGGTTTTGATTTGAGGCGATAAACCGGATCAAATCTCATTCAAACTCGTTTTGTCTGCCGATGCCGAGCGCATCGGCGACCCGATTAATATAATTAAACCACGCGGCGATCAGCGTGATCTGCAAAATGCCCTGGTCGTCAAATCCGTAACTGCGAAGCTTTTCGTGCGTTTGCGGCGAAATTTTAACGGCATCTTCGGTCAACTGTGCGGCGTAATCGAGCATCGCCAGTTCTTTTGCGGAAAGCGGCGCGGTCTTATAGTCTTTGAGAATCGCCTCAGCCAATTCATTGTCTCCGGTGGCGCGACGCAGCAACTCTGCGTGAGCGTGCAGTCAGTAATGACAGTCGTTTTTGATCGAAACGACCGTGGCGATCATCTCGTGGTCTTTACGCGACAAGGGCAATTCGGGCGACATCAGAGCTCCGAAAGTTGAAAAAGCGTGAAAAAGCGCTTCGGGAATCAATGTGTGCGTCGTAACGATTGACTCTTCATTCTCGCTCGTTGGCGCCGCGTATTCCGGCGGAAAAAGCGCGCGCTGTCCCCGGAGCGCTTCACGCAGTTTTTTATCTGCCTCTTTGAACGGAATTGTTTTGATCCAAGCCATAATTTTTTACAAAGTTTTTATTTACGGTAATTTTTGATTTCCCTCTTTACAAAAGAGAGACAATCAATTCTATCTGAATAAGGCTGAAAAGATCAGAATTATTCCTTGAGCAAAAAAAACAAAATTTTTTTCTCTTGACTCTGGAGTTAACTCAAGGGTGTAGAATCCAAATGTATGGGAAATTCATTTCTGCAAATCGGAGAAATTGCCGCCCGCTGCGGCGTCAGCGTGGATACCGTGAGGTATTACGAAAAAATGAAACTACTGCCCGCCGCTCCCCGCACCGGCGGCGGTTATCGCGTCTTTTCGCCGAAAGCCGTCGAACAAATAAAATTTATCAAACAGGCGCAGGAACTCGGATTTTCCCTCGATGAAATAAAAGGACTTCTGGCATCGGGCGGCGCGGAGGAATGCCGGCAGGTGAGAGATCTATTAAAGCGAAAACTTGCCGAAATGGATGAGCAAATCAAAAAAATGAAAGCCTTCCGGAAAACTCTGGCAAGCCACCTTTCCGCATGCGACGACGAACTCGATAAAAAAGGTCGGCAGGCGCATTGCCCCGTGCTTTTTGAAATTGAGAAAAATTAATAGGGAGAAAAGCGGTTTATGAACAAAGAATCAGGTGAAAAAATGTTTTTAGGCGGCGCGATTGTCGCGGCGATTGCCGCGAGTCTGTGCTGCATTCTGCCGGTTTTAGCCGTTGCGTTCGGCTTGGGCGCGTTCGGCATGGCAACGATTTTTGAATCGTTGCGCCCATACTTATTGGTCGTTGTCGTTTTGGCTCTGGCTTTTGGTTTTTACCAAACATATGTTCGCCGTGAAAAGTGCGGCGAAGGCGAAATTTGCGCGACAAAGCCGATCGGTCGTTTTAATCAGATAATTTTATGGACGGCGACGATTGCCGTCGCAGCCATTGCCGCTTTTCCTTACTATACGGGCTATATCGTTTCTGCTTTGGATAGGCAACAACAACAGCCTACGGAAATCAATCAACCGAACGCCGTAACGGAAAATCAAACCGAAAATAATGTTGAAGCGTCCGCCCTCGAAAGCGTATCGCAAAACCGCAAAACGATTGTTATCGGGGTTGAAGGAATGACCTGCGAAGGCTGTGCCGCACAGCTTAACACGGCTTTGAAAAGATTAAAGGGCGTAATTGCAGCCGAAGCCAATTATCCTGAAAAAAATGTCAAAGTCATTTATAACCCGAAACAAGTAACGGTTGAGCGGATCAAAAAGGCAATCTACGACGCCGGCTATACGCCGAAATAATTATGAAAAATAAATCCAAAAAAACTCTCGGCGGTTTGCTTTTGGGAGCGGGCGGGCTTAGTGCGTTTTTAGCGCTTTTATGCTGCGGGTTTCCATGGCTGTTAGCCGGACTGTTTGCCGCCTTCGGACTGAGTTTTCTGCTTCAGGACAGCATTTTGATACCCGTTATCATACTCGGAATAATTATCGCGTTTATAGGCTGGCGAATGCTGAGTAAATAAATTTACAGGAAAAAATTATGTCGGAAAATAAATACGATTTAGTAATTTTAGGTTCGGGCTCGACCGCTTTTGCCGCCGCTTTAAGAACGCAGGAATACGGCAAAACTTCCGTGATGACCGAAGAAAGAACCGTCGGCGGAACGTGCGTCAATCGCGGCTGTCTGCCTTCAAAGAATTTGATCGAGGCGGCGAAAATCATTCATGACGCGAAAAATCCCCGCTATCCGGGATTGACTGCCTCGGAGATTAAAATAAACTTCCGCGAGTTGATCCGGCAAAAAGATGAAATTATCGGCGACTATCGAAACAAGAAATATGAAGGTCTGGTCGGCGGCAAAATCCGCGTCGAAGAAGGACACGCGGAATTTCTCGACGCCAATACCGTTCAAATCAACGGGAAGAAATTAACGGGCGGGAAAATCTTGATTGCGACAGGTTCGCGTCCCGTGCTTCCGCCGATTGAAGGGCTTGCCGAAGTTCCATTTCTGACCAGCGATTTACTGACGAGCGGCGAAGCGATGGAATTAACCGAATGTCCGAAGTCGCTTTTAATTGTCGGCGGCGGTTATATCGCTCTTGAGCTCGGACAAATGTTCAAACGCTTCGGCGCGGAAGTAACTGTTATCGAGAGAAACAATCAATTGCTCGCACATGGCTACGAACCCGAAACGGGAAAAGTTATCGGAAAGATTTTCGCCGAAGAAGGAATAAACATCGTAACGAATGCTGAAGTTAAATCGGTCAGAGAGGAAAACGGCAATGTCGTCGCAACGGCGCAAATCGGCGAAATTTTAAAAGAATTTCGCGCCGAAAAAATTATTGTCGCAACCGGCAGACGACCGAATACGGATAAAATCGGAATAGAAAAAGCGGGCGTAAAACTTGGCGAAAACGGTCAGGTCGAAGTCAATGAATTTCTGCAAACAAACATTTCGCACATCTACGCCGCCGGAGACGTGATCGGTTCGGAGCAAAACAGCCAGATGGCAACTCCCGTTGGCAGTCAGGACGGCGGAATTGTCGCTCACAACGCTTTTTTAGACGAAAAACCGCGAGTCGTAAATCATCGCGTAATACCGCGCGCGATTTTCACCGATCCTCAAATCGGCATTGTCGGAATGACCGAAGCCGAAGGTATTGCCGCAGGGCATCCGTGCTGGTGCAATCCTTTTTCGATGCGGCTTGTCCCGCGAGCCGGAGCGATCCGCGATACAAAAGGTTTTATCAAAATGGTGGCGGATGCGAAAACAAACGAAGTGCTGGGCGTTACGATGATCGGCAACAGTGCCGGCGAAGTAATTCACGAAGCGGCGATGGCGTTACGGTTTAGAGCAAAATTGGATGATTTTGTTGACCTGCTGCACGTTTATCCGACAATGGCGGAAGCCCTGAAAATAGCGGCAATTTCCCGTTACAAAGACCCTGCAAAGCTCTCGTGCTGCGCGGAATAAAAACTAATAGAATTTGAGGAAGCGAAAAAAATTATGGAAACAATTGTCTTGGAATCTGAAATAACCTGCCCTCAATGCAGGCATAAACAAAAGGAAACCATGCCGACCGACGCTTGCGCCTTTTTTTACGAGTGTTCGAAATGCGGAGCGTTTCTCAAACCGAAAGCGGGCGATTGCTGCGTTTTTTGCAGTTTCGGCAGCGTCAAATGCCCGCCGATTCAAACAAACAGTTCCTGCGCCGCTTGCTAAAGTTTTTTCCGTGTTTTAACCAAAAAACCGGATTCGCTGAAAAAAGCTAATCCGTTTAAATCCGTCTCGGGAATATATTGCAGCCTTCCGGTCATAATGCTTATGGAGCGATGTTTTTTAGTAGCGGAATGACCATGTTAGAACATATGTTAGCAACCATGTGGGAACATCAGTAATATTTTCTAGTTCCAAGCCTCATCCTTCTTTAAACTATTCCAATAAATATGAAAAATAAGATATTCAAATTCATTAAAGTCTTTTCAGGAATCATTCTTTTGCTATTATTAACTATTGTGCTAGCTATTTTATGCCCAATGCCACAACTAAAACCACCTACCAAGCACAATACAGTTTTCATAAAATCAATAAATATAATTGATGTGAAATCCGGAAACATATTAGAAAATCGGGATATTCTAATAAAAGATAATGTCATTATAGCTATAGATACCATAGGCATATTAAAAGCACATCCTACTTCATTAATAATTGATGGCACAAACAAATATTTAATGCCAGGTCTCTGGGATATGCACACACATTCAAATCAACATTCTGAATGGCTTCACCATCCACTTTTTATTGCCAATGGCGTAACAGGAATAAGAGATATGTCAGGACAGCTCAACAAAAGAGATAGTTATTGGGCTGGCAGCAAAGAACGCTTAATTTGGAATGCTGAATTGAGTGATAACAAAAGGGTAACGCCGAGATATGTTTTGCAAAGCAGCTATCAAATTGATGGAGCACCTTCTGTTCCGGATGGCTTTCCAGAATTTTTTAAACTTCAGAAAAGTGAGGACGTTGATTCCCTCTTACGCTTTTACAAAAATGAAAAGGTAGATTTCATCAAAGTATATCAAGAAATACCACCAGAATCATATAAAAAACTTGCGTTGCAAGCACCAAATTACGGAATGCACCTTGCTGGTCATAAACCAATATTTACGAGTCTTGAAGATGCCATTTTATTAGGTCAAAGAAGTTTTGAACATGGACGTATTTTTTTGTACGAATCCTTTCCTAATGCAGATAGTTTACGAACATCAGATAATTGGAAAAAATTCTTCTCAGAATCAAGAGAATCAATGGTTAAAGACTATAATCCAGAAGTGGCAACAAGATTAATGCTACTAATGAAAGAACACAACACGTATTGGACGCCTACGCTTCAATCCCTCAAATTTGAAGCGTTTGCTCATGAGCCAACATTTCTTGAAAATCCAAACTTAAAATATATCACTTATATAAGAAAAAAACTCTGGTGGGACATTGATGCTGGTAATAACAAGAAAAGAAATCTATCCCAAGAAGGAAAAAACATAAGTGCCGACTTTTATAATGCTGCTAAAGAACAAATTAAAATAGCTAGTGAAATAGGCGTACCAATTATGACAGGTACCGATGTTACCGATTCCTATGTTTTTGCAGGATTTAGCATCCATAATGAATTAGAAGAATTAACCCAAAGTGGTTTGTCAAACTTAAAGGCATTGCAAAGCGCAACTATTATTCCAGCAGAGTTTGCACAAATGGACAAAGACTATGGAACAGTAGAGAATGGAAAAATTGCGGATTTAATTATATTGAATAAAAACCCTTTGGAAAACATAACTAATTCTAAAACCATTAATGGAGTAATACTAAATGGAATTTATTATGATGTAGATAAAATAGAGGAACTTAAAAATTACACTCAATCGGTTGCTTCAAGTTTTCATGTGAACGCTAAAGTTTTTTATAGTCTTATAGCTAGTCCTTTGATTAGACTCCAGTTTTTTGCGGATTAAAACGTTTGCTAATTGAGTAGGCGGCTCCGCCAGAAACTGACGGAGTGCGCTTTCTTTTCCCGACTGGTCTCCCGCTTCGGTATATTCAAACTTACCCCGCTTGCTAAAGTTTTTTCCGTGTTTTAACCAAAAAACCGGATTCGCTGAAAAAAGCTAATCCGTTTAAATCCGTCTCGGGAATATATTGCAGCCTTCCGGTCATAATGCTTATGGAGCGATGTTTTTTAGTAGATGACAAGAACGATGACCACAGCGAAGCCGGAAATGGAAATTCAAAACAAACTGCTCGAAAAAACCTGCGCGGAGTTTCTTCGCGCCGCGCGGCTGATCGAAAATTTGGACGATGAAATTTATACCGCTGCGAGCGAATCGAGCGGAAGCCTTAGCGCACATTTCCGGCACAATATAGATTTTGCCGAAAATTTTTTGAAAGGATTGCGAACCCGAAAAATAGATTACGCCGCCCGCGAGCGCGACCCGCGGATTGAACAAAACCGACAATACGCGGTTGAACGTCTCGAATTTTTGATCAAAACTCTGCGGAGTCTGCCGCGCGAATTTTTAGAAACAAAGGTTTCAGCGCGTTCGGAAGTTGACGAAAATCTGTGGCACGATTCGAGCGCGGCGCGTGAACTCGAATTTCTTTACAGCCACACGGTTCATCATCACGCGATTATCGCCGAAAAATTGAAAACGCTCGGAATCAAACTTTTCGCCGATTTCGGCGTCGCCCCGTCCACTTTAAAATTCTGGGCGGAACGGGAAAAATCCGATCAAAGCCGTTTGCCCGTTTTAAACGGCAGTCAGCTTTGATTTGCTCGTCTTCCGTCAAATGATTGAATTTCTGCAAATATTTCAATTAAATAACATCGCCGAATTTTCGCCTGTAATTATTTTTTTCGCGCTGGTTTTTGCGACTTTCGTCAGCGAAGATTTAGCCTGTCTGACGGCGGGCGCGCTTGCCGGTCAGGGCAGGATTTCATTTCTGCTCGCGGTTTCGGCGTGCGTCGCGGGCATTTTTATCGGCGATCTTTTGCTTTATTTTATCGGCAGAAAATTTGGCAGAAAGATTTCGAAGACGCGCTTTTTTTCGCGCTTCGTTTCTGAAAAATCAATCGAAAAGGCTTCCTCGTGGCTCGACGAACGCGGCGCGGAAGCGGTTTTTCTAAGCCGTTTTGTGACCGGACTGCGCCTGCCGACATATCTCGCCGCCGGATTTTTGCGGACAAATTCGCGGAAGTTTATCCTTTATTTTCTGCTGGCGACTTTGGTTTGGACGCCGATACTGGTCGGTTTAGCCGCCTTTGCGAGCGGCGCGGTTTCGACAAATCTGGTTTTCGGAGTTATTTTGGGGTTTGTGATTTTAAGAACTCTGTTTTATTTTTCGAGCTGGAAAAACCGCAGACTTTTTATCGGCAGGTTGAAAAGAATTGCGAATTGGGAATTCTGGTCGCTTAAAGTTTTTTATTTTCCCGTTGTAATTTACGTTTTGATTTTAGCCGTAAAATATCGCGGGTTGACGGTTTTTACATCTTCGAATCCCGCGATCTTGGCGGGCGGTTTTATCGGCGAATCGAAAAACGAAATTTATGAAGGTTTGCGAAAATCCGCCGCCGCGCTGCCGCATCTGCTTCGTTATGCTGTTCTTTCAGCCGAAAATTCTTTTACCGAAAACCTCCGAGATGCCGAAAAATTTATTGCCGAAAACGATTTGGAGTTTCCGCTTGTCTTAAAACCCGATGCCGGAGAACGCGGCAAAGGCGTGGAGATTTTGGAAAATTTTGCCGAACTTAAAAGCAATCTCGAAGAACTTAAAAACGATTTTATTTTGCAGGAATTTTTCGGCGGCGCGGAGGCAAGCGTTTTTTATTTTCGGTTTCCGCAAGAGAAAAAAGGCTGGATTTTTTCAATCACCGAAAAGCGTTTTCCGCGTCTTGCGGGCGACGGAAAATCAACACTTGAAACTCTGATTTTAAAGGATTCGAGAGCCGTCTGTTTGGCGAAAAAATATTTCGAGCAAAACCGCGAAAAGCTCGATTACATTCCGTCAAACGGCGAGTGCGTTCAACTTATCAACATCGGAACACACTCGCGCGGGGCGATCTTTGCCGACGGCGAGCGGTTGAAAACCGATGAGCTCGAAAATAAGATTGACGAAATCTGCCGCGGTTTTGCGGGTTTTTATTTCGGCAGATTCGACATTCGCGCTCGTTCCTTCGATGATTTAAAGCGTGGCGAAAATTTCAAGATCATTGAACTTAACGGCGTAACGAGTGAATCAACCAATATCTACGACAAGAAATTTTCGCTCGCCGACGCATATCGAATTTTATTTCGGCAATGGCGCATCGCTTTTGAAATCGGCGCGGAAAACCGTCGGCGCGGCGCGAAACCGACAAGCGTTTCGGATTTATTACGATTAATTCTCGGCAAAGAAATCAAGCCCGATATTTCAAACACGGCAGACCGACGACCACTGATTACCGACCATTGATTATGTGCGTAATTTTTTTCGCTTACGAACAACACCCCGAATTTCCTTTGATTCTGCTTGCCAACCGTGATGAATTTTATGATCGTCCAACGCAAGCGGCGCGGTTTTGGGAAGACTATCCCGAAATTTTTGGCGGCAGAGATTTAATCGGCGGCGGAACGTGGCTCGGCGTGAATAAGACAGGAAAATTCGCCGCCGTAACGAATTACCGCGACCCGAACGCGCCTAAGGGAGTGCTTTCACGAGGAATTTTGACGGCTGATTTTCTGAAAACTGAAGAATCGGCGGAAGAATATCTGAAAAAAATCCGGCAAAAAGCAGGAGGATATTCGGGGTTTAATCTGCTGCTGGGCGAAATTAACGCTCGCAAAAACGAGATTTTTTATTACTCGAACCGGCTTGCCGAACGGGTAAAACTTACAAGGGGAATTTACGGATTGAGCAATCACCTGCTTGATACGCCCTGGCGTAAGGTCGAAAACGGAAAGCGGTTTTTGGCGGAAAATCTAACAAAAAATTGGACAAATGAAGATTTTTTTTCAATTTTAGCTGATGAAACTTTGGCTGATGACGCTGAACTGCCCGACACTGGAATCGGAAAGAGCCGTGAAAAGCTGTTATCGGCTATTTTTATTCGAACGCCCGGTTACGGCACGCGCTGTTCGACGGTTTTAACTTTCGATAAAGATTTTAAATCCGATTTCGAGGAAAGAATTTTCGTCTGAAAACCTTCGCCGAAAAACATCCGGCGGTATTTCGCGGTCAGCGTCGTTACATCGAAAATCACGAAAAAATCAATGGTTCCGAATTCGCGGTCAATCGTCGGCAAGCCGCAGACTTTCGCGCCGATTTTCAGATACATTTTAAAAAGCATCGGCAATTCGGCGGCTTTTGAATTTTCCGAAACGTCTTCCGAATCGCAAATTTTCTCTTTTCGCGGTTCGACGCGGAATTTTTCGTGCAGAAATCCGTCGCTTTTTAACTGCCGGAAAACATTCTTACCCGTTTCGCAGTCCTGCGTAAAAATCGAACAGCAGCCGAAAAAATAACGCTTTCGCGTTTGTTTGACAAAACCCGCTAATCCTTTCCACAAGAGAAAAAGAACTTTTGTATTGCGATGCTCGCGGGCGATGCAGGCGCGTCCGATTTCCACCGCTCCGGCTAAAATTTTCGGCGGAAGGTTTTCGACCGAGAACTCGCCGGAGGAATAAAACCCGCTTGTTTTTCCGGCGGTTTCGAGCGTGTTCAGGCGGTATGTTCCAACGGTTTTCCGCGTCCGTGTTTCAATTACGATCAGATGTTTGCAGTTATAATCAAATTCATCAAATTCCAGCTCGCAGTTTTTTCCCGAATCCTCCAAACCGGCAAGTTCGAGACTAAAAACCTCATAGCGAAGCCGCAAAGCCGATTCGACTTCTTTCTGCGTCTGAGCGATTCTGACCGTGTATCGCTCGGCGGATATATCTGACGGATAATTTCTAATGACAGAATCAATTTGCGTGTTCATAAAATTTATACCTGAAGTAGATTTGCCGCCGATTTTTTTAGAATTTAACAGCCATTTGAACGTCGGTTAAGTTACGCGGAACTTTTTTTAACAACATTTTGATAAGTTCCGGTTTTCGTTCGATTGCCGGAATCAAAACCCGGAGTTCTTCAGGCGTAAAATAATCGCGTTTTTTGGCGGCGAGATTCTCCGGCGGCACGTTTTTGTAAAGCCACTCGCGGTAGGCGATCAATCCTTCACCCCAGCCTCGCTTAATCGCCGCCAAATCGGTTCGGCGTTCAAACTTCGCCGTAAAACCGTCCTTTATCAAACTGACGAGTCCGAGCAATTCCAGACGGTTTTTTTCTTTATAATAAAGCGCATGCGCCAGCTCATGAGCCAGAATTGCCCGCACGCCCTGTTCGGGCGCATCGCGCTCGAAGACGAGCGGGTTGACGAAAACGGTCGTCCGCACGCTCCGAAACGTCAAGTAGCGCGTCAGGGAAAACCGCGCCTTGAAAAAGTTTGACCGGCTGCGAAACGCCTTGACTTTGATTTTTCCGGCGTCGAGTTCGGGAAAGGATTTTTCAATAATTTCGCCGAGCAGCCGGCGAGTTTTTTCGATCGCTGAGCGGGCATCGTCCGACGCTTGCGGGGCAGATTCGGCGCGAGCGAAGTTCGGCAGCAGAATTGATAAAACCGCCGCCGTCAGAAATAAATTCGACGAAAAGATTTTTTTCATATCAGAGCGTTGGGTTTTCGCGTTCTGAATTTCAGCGGGCTTTTCATCAATCTAACGGTAAAGCTGCCACAAAAATTCGCCTTTATCGAAAGTTACGCTTAATCGCTTGACGACTCTGCCGTCGCCGTCTAAAAGCCAGAGATTCGGAAAGCCCGCCGCCTTGTGTTTTTCGAGAAAGTTTTGTCCCTCGTCGGATTCGTATTCGAGCCGCGAAAAAACAAATCTTTCGTTGATAACGCGCTTTACGTCTTCGTCGGCGAAAATCTCGCTGTCGAGCCGTCGGCAGGTCGCGCACCAGATTGCCGAAACGTCAACCAGAATGTGTTTGTTCTCAGATTTAGCTTTAATTTTCGCTTTATCGAGCGGCAGGCTGACAAGCCCCGTTCTTTTCAAAGTCTCTCTGCCCAGATAACTCTGCACCTCGACGTTGATAAAATAAGCCGATACAGCCACAGCCGCGAAAACGAGAAACGAGAGCAGCGGTTTGGAAAAAATGTTTTTCATAACTATCCGATTCCTTCAGCGCTTTTGCCGAACGCATTGAGCGGATTTCGCAAAAATACAACGACTCCGAGAAGTATCATTACCATCAGCGGCATCATCGCCATTCCCATTTCGCCGTGCGTCAGATGCGTAAATAATGCGCCAATCATAATCAGTATGAGTCCGCTTGCCGCCAATCCTGCGAAACGCGGAATCAGCAAACCGACAGCCCCTAAAACTTCAAAAAAACCGATTACCAGATACATCTTGTCGGGCAGCCCCCAACGTGCGAAATTGGCGACAAGTTCAGGATCGCTCATTAATTTTTGCGAACCCATCATCAGAAACAATCCGGCGACAAGAACCTGAATAATCCAGGATGCGATAATTCTTCCTTTGGTCATTTTCTTCAACCTCCATTTTTGTTGTAATAACATTAGAATTATGCGCGGGCGGGCGAGTTTTATTCCCGAAGGACAAGAAGAAGCGAATTACCTGTTTGGAAGTATTCGCTTCTTTTTTACGCTGGTTTTAGAAAGCGAGTCAGAGGTGTTTTTCAATCGCTTCGGCAATCGCTTCGCGCGAAACCGCGCCGACGATGCGTTCCTGTTCCTGACCGTCTTTAAAAACGATCAGAGTCGGGATACCGCGGATACCGAACTGCTGCGGTACTTTCATATTTTCATCCACATTCATTTTATAAACGCTCGCCCGCTGCCGGTATTCTTCGGCGACGGCTTCGACTGCCGGCGCCACCGCCCGGCAGGGTCCGCACCACTCAGCCCAGAAATCCACCAGAACGGGTTTATCCGCGCTCAGTATATCGGTTTGAAAATTTGAATCAGTTGCTTGTTTGACAAATTCAGACATCTTTTTTTCTCCTTTTTATTTCGCGATTTATAAACGTTATTTACTTATATATTTCGGTTTGAGGTTTAAAAACCAGCCAGGCGAAGGCGAAATAATCGCCTGAACGGATCTGGCGAAGCTGTTTTCCTTTCAATTCGCCGTCCGTCGCTTGACCGAAAATATTCCAGCGCGATTTCGTCTGCTCGTCCGTGAATTCGTTTTTGTCATAGATGAAGGTCAATTTTCGCCCGTCAATTTCGGGGAGAAAAACGCCGGTCGAACCCGCGTCTTTCGATTCGCTGATTTTTCCGGCATCGAGCGCCGAAGACGCGCCGTCGGCGTGAAAAATTACGATGTCGGTTTTCCCGATGCGGTCGTATAGCACGCGATTTTTTCGGGTTATCGAGTGCGGATAGGCTTTTGTAACGGAATCGAGTTCGACGGCGATCACTTTTTCCATCGGTTTCAAACGCTCGTCGGGTTTGCCGCGATAAAGAAAGGGCGTTTTGGTAGTGTCGTCATAGCCGCGATAAGGATTGCTGCCGTAATCGCGCCGGTGTCCGGTTTCGCGCGAAAGAACTTTCCCGTCGGGAAAGGCTTTGGCGAATTGGGCAAAACTGACGATCTGGCTGGGAAATTGTTTGAGCGTTTTGCCGGTCAGATCGCCGACGATTCCTTCGCCGGAGATCTGCTGCCACCAGCTTTCGGTTTGGCGGTCATACATCACCATATCCGAATGCCGCAGCATTCCAGACACGCCGAAACTGTAAGTTTTCCCGTCCAGATTTCTGTCAAAAGCGATTGCCGTGTAACACAGCGGGCAAAACGTAACCGTAACGAATTGTCCGCCGATTTCGTCGTTGACGATTTCGTGCCACATCAGAATCTGCAAAGGATACGCACGGGCTTCCGTGCCGATTTTTAGCGAAATGACCGGCTCGTTCGATTTCAGCCATTTTTCAGCTTCTTTTATGGAAACAAATTTCGGCGCGTCAATCGCGGGAATTCCGTCCTTGGGCGGTCCGCCCGACATCAGTTCGCCGAGATCAATCGAACGCTTTTCAATGTTTGTTTTCCAGCCCTTAGCAATTTCACTTTTTGCCGAAGAGTCCGGTTTTTCCTGCGAATAGGCGCATCCGACCATTGCCAAAAATAAAACTCCGCCGAGAAAAAATAATCCCGTAAATACTAATTTCATAATCACCTCTCAAAAAAATTCCAGCTGGTGAAGAAATGGTTATTTCAGAGGATTTTATTCCCGGCAGAACAATTTCAATTTTTTTTTGAGCCGGGCGGAATAAAACAAAAGTTTTTACGCATCATTCCGGCAAGGAAGAAATTCGTTCTCATCCAAACAAAGGGCTGAACAAGAGCGGCGTGGGCGACTGCGAAGTTTTTTTCGAACAAGGGGCTGGGATTTTCTCCGGCGCTTCCGATAATTATCTGGAGGCGGGAGCGAAAATCTTCGCCGGTCGGTCGGTGGATTGACGGCGATATTTGGGCTTTCGTTTCAATCTATCGCCCGTCCGGCGAAATTTTGCGTAGCTTGAAAATGGATTCGACCGTCATTTCCCTGCTTCGTCCGCTCGACGATCCGCAGGCGTTAAAACTATTTAACGAGCGAAAGTTAAAAGCCGTTTTCGCTGGAGTTGATTTCGCACCCCATGAAAGCGCAAGGCGCGGTCGCTTTTTCCTCGATGGGGGCGACTGCAAGGTGTCAAAGAGGTCTTGCCGGCAATGATGTTTTAGGGCGACGCGAAAGCGAGCCTGGCGAAACTTGCGCAAACCGCTCAGCAAATTTAACTTAGGTTGTTATCAGGTAAATATTATGCGGCAGGAATTGCTTGACTGGAAATCGAAGGGACAATTTTTCAAATACAAAAACTATGATATTTTTTATCGTAAAGAAGGAACAGGACCCGTACTTTTAATCGTTCACGGATACCCTTTCAACACTTTCGACTGGCGGGATGTGTGGGCGGATCTCGCGGCAAAATACACGGTCGTCGCGCCGGATATGCTCGGGATGGGCTTTTCCGAAAAACCGAAAGATTACGAATACGGTTTTGAGGATATGGCGGATTTGTATTCGGAACTGTTACGCCGTCTGAGAATCGAAAAATGCCACATCATCACACACGACCTCGGCAACAGCGTCGTGCAGGAATTGCTTGCCCGTGACCCGGAAAGGAAAAATCCGTTCCTGATCGAATCGATCGCTTTCTTAAACGGCGGTCTTTTTGCCGACGCCTATGAGCCGCGTTTGATCCAGATTCTTTTGTCCAAATCGCCGAAACCGCTCGGAAAGCTGCTCAGCCGGCTGATGTCGAAAAGCGCAGTCGAGAAAGCGACTTCCGAAGTCTTCGGGCAGTTTACCAAACCCGATAAAGAATTACTGCAAAATTTCTGGGATATTTTAAATTACAATGACGGAAAATCAATCGCCTACTTGCTCGGGAGACTTGTTTTTGACAAGGAGCGTTATCAGCAGCGATGGATAAATGCCATGCAAAGCACCTCGGTACCGATGTGTTTTATCAACGGACCGGCGGATCCAAATTCAGGTCTGCGGATGGTCGAGCGTTACCGGGAGTTGATTCCGCACCCGAAAGTTATCCTGCTTGATGAGAATATCGGACACTGGCTTCAGATCGAAGACCCTCGCGGTGTATTAGCCGCCTATTCAAATTTCAGACAAAAGCCGTGATCGCAAAAAAAGCAAGGAAAAGTTTTGATAATTAGAGAAGAAAGTCAGCCGGACGTCAGCCGCCGAATGTGAACCGGTTCAGTTAATCCGCGCAGCTTTACAGCCAGATTCTCGGCTGAACAAAACCTCGTTATTTCTGTTTCCGCTTCGTCAAATACAGTATCGGTTACAGCCACGTCGTTGCCGCAAGAAACTGTCTGAACTCGGGCGGCGGTATTCACCGCCGTGCCGAAAAAATCCAGCTGGTTATTGAGGTTAACGACCAGGCACGCCCCGGCGTGAATACCGGCTTTTAAGATTAGCTCGCCGCCGATTTCCGCAACCTGCCCGCGGAGTTCCGCCTGGGCGGCAAAGGCGGCGCGTACGGCATCTGTGCCCGAGGCGAACGAAGCCATCACGGAATCGCCGATGGTTTTAATAAAAACGCCGCGGTGACGCTCGATTGCCTCGCGCAAAATGTCAAAATGCTCGCGCACCATCCGGTAGGCTTTTGGATCGCCCCGCTCGGCGTACATTGCCGTTGAGCCTCGCAAATCGGTAAACAAAATCGTCACGCGGGAGATCTTGAGCGATTCGTTAAGCGGCGGCGCTTCACCGGAAAAAAGTTTATGAAACGAAGGAATGAGCAATAAATCCAGCCCTCGTGTCGGAGCGTGTCGAGCGGATTCGAGCGGCATCAGGACCGGGCTGTCAGATCGCAGCCGGCGGAAACTCTCGCTTGCTGAAAAAGTAACGCGCACGTCGCGGTCAAGATGCGTCTCGAATTCCGATTCGCACGTCCGGCATTCAATCTCGCCGCGACTTTCCCGGAGCGACGCGTAATCGGCGGCGCAGCTTCCGCAGGACGGGCAATACACTTCCCAGTGCAGTTCGACTAATCCGTCGCAGACGGCGTAAGCCAGTGCGGAAAGCAGATCATTTTCGGCAATTCTGAGACGGGCGGCTAGCCAGCGGGGATTAAGTCTGAAATCAGGTTCACCGGCAAGCAAAAAATATTCGCGCAGCTGGGCAAGCAAATCGGCAGCTTCCGGCGCGATAAACTCGCTCTTTAGCGAAATTCCGCCGCCGAACGATTTTGCAGCCGCTCTCTTCAGGAATCGGGATTTAACCTTGAACCACCACTTGCCTTTTTCTTTCATTTAATTGATTTATAATTTTCTATCCAATGAATTAAATGTCAAAATGAGAGGAATTATTCCCGCGGCGATAAAATTTTATAAACAAATCCCAGCACCAAGCCGAAAAGAATGTGGGCGGCAGTCATCGGCACGAGTTCCGAGCGTTCGACCATCAGTGGATTCGCCCACGTCAGAACAAACGCGAAAACGAACGGGTAGGAGGCAAGCGCGAAAGCGACGGATGCTAAAATCGCGCGCCTGAAAGATAAGTTTTTGATAAACGGAACGGCGACAACACCCATCAGCGCACTCGTTGCTTCGTGCGTCAGAAACCCGACGAGCGTCGCCCCCGAAAGCGAACCGTCCGGCGCGCCGCTTCCCATCCACATCGCCGCGATCAAATCGGGATTCGTCCAGACGCTTCTGCCCGTCAGATACATATAAGCCATCATCGCCATTGCCATCGTCATCCCGGCGATGATGCCCGCCAACGCGCCCGCCGCGTAACGATTTTTCATTCCGTTTCTCCCAAAAAAGTCGAAACGTGCCGGGCGACCGCTTCCGGCTGGTCAATCATCACGAAATGCCGTGCGTTTTCTATCTGAATTAATTTTGCGTTCGAAATATCGTCAGCAAGGCGTTTGCCGAACTTTAAAAGCTGGAACTTATCGTCCACGCCCCAAAGGATCAAAGTTTTTGCCTTAATTTTATGAAGCAGATGCGTAATTTCCGTCGTTAGGTTTGTATTGAGAGCCGCCGCGTTGCGAATCAGCGAAAGTTTGCCGACTTCAGTCAAATAGGGCGCGAAAATGCCGTCTAAAATTTCTTCTTCGGGCGTTTCACTAAAGCCCTGCTTGAGCATCTGCCGCAAAGTTGCGACGGTGGTTGAAGCCGAAGCTAAATAATAGGCGCTCGGATGACCGAGCTGAATCATCACTTCTATTGCCCACGAATCGTAGCTGACCGAGTTCATCAAACAGAGCCGTTTAACCCGGTGCGGAAAAAGGGTTGCAAGCCTTAAAGCCACGCCGCCGCCGATGTCGTGAGCGACGATGTTTGCGTTTTGAATTCCAAGTTTTTCCATCCACGCGTCAATCATTTCGGTTTGCCGCGCAATCGAACGGTCAAAGTTATCCTGCTTGTCCGAATAGCCGAAACCTATGAGATCGGGCGCGAGAACTCTCGTTTGTTTTGATAAAACGGGAATAAGTTTGTGCCAGAGGTAACCCCAAGTCGGAATGCCGTGAATCAGGATGACGGGTTCGCCCGCGCCTTCGTCCACATAGCTGACAAAATGCTCGCCGATTTCCGCCACCTTCTGCATCGCTTGAAACTGTTTCCAATCCATTACCATAAACCTCCGCTCATTTTTGCCCTTGTCGCCGCCGGAAAAGGCGATTTTAATAACTCTTCTGTCGATTGCCAATCGAGCGAGAAAAGCGAAATATTTAGAACGAGCGACGGCAAAAGCCGCTCGAACTTTTCCGTCGTCTTCAAGATTTCGCCCGCGTTTTCACCCAAATCTTCAACTTGTTGTTTGGACAATGAAACGTCGGGCAGATGGCTCGCCAGATTTCGGGAAAGTTCCCTCAAATCGTTTGAAGCCTGCGCGTAGCCGTCGGTTTGTGTGAATGGTTTAAGAGCGTTCCACGACGCTTCCAGATAATCCGCCCAGAGCGCGAGCGTGCGGTAATCGCTGTTAATTGACGAAAGCGAAAGAGTTTCTTTTATATCTTCAAAAATTGCGGCGACCCGCTCGTCGTCCGGCTCTTCGGCGACCATTTCCATCGGATACATTCGCGCGGGAATGCCGCGCTCGATAAGCTCAAGCCCGGAAATATCGCCGGCGTTCGATAAACTTTCGGCTTCCAAAGCCTGTTTTACTTTTGACGTAAAAACGAGCAGTTTCGGATTGATGTAGTGATAAAGCCGGAGCGCGTCTTTGATTTGATACTGCTGGCTTTCGCCCAAATTGATTTGCGAGCGGGCATTGAGCGCTCCCAAATCCTCCGCCAGCCCGACCGATACCGCGCGTATTTGGTCAGCCGCGTCTTCAAACGCTCTGGTTTCGACAAGCGGGCGCATCGCGTCCCACATTGCCGGAAAAAATTTGTCAAAACCCGCCCACGTTCTAAAATTCAGATTAATGCCGCTCACGCGCATACTTTGTTTTATCTCGTGATAGACGCGCTCGATTTCGCCCGTCGCTTCGGTTTCCTTGACCGGCTTCGGTTTTCCGAATCCAAACACCATATATAACCTCCCGGATTTAATATAATTTTTACTCTTTCTTTTTCGCGCCGATTTATTCGTCGGTGCTTTTCCTGTCGTTAATTCATTTATCGTATCAAATCAACCGATTTTCACATCTCCCGTTTGCGCTAAATCGGCGATTCTGTCCGCCGTTCGCGCCGCGATTGCCTGAATCGTCAGTGACGGATTAACTGCGGTCGAGGTCGGAAAAACCGAGCCGTCGCAGACGAACAAATTCGATATGTCGTGCGAGCGGCAATCGCGGTTGACAACCGAATTTTTCGCGTCTGTTCCCATCCGGCAAGTTCCCAGGATATGAGCCGTTCTCTCAGCCGTCCAAACTTCCTCGCCGCCCGCCGCTCCGAGAATTTCCTTCATTTTCGCCCGCGCGTGTTCGACGATTTTCTTATCGTTTTCGTGAAAGGAGAAACAAACGTGCGGAATCGGCAAACCATACTGGTCTTTTTCGCGCGCGTGCAGTTTTACTTCGTTTTTTTGTTGCGGCAGAACCTCGCCGACAATTCCTAAGCCCGAATAATAGTTGTAATCGAGCATTGTTTTTCTCAACCGCGCGCCCCACATTCCGACGGATGTTGCCAGCCGCGTCGCAAAATCGGTCGGGTGCGGTCCGACGACTTCAATCGTGTAGCCGCAGACGAATCCTGCGTCTTTCATCGTGCGGTTGAAATGCTCTGTAATCGCGCCGCCGGGCGGCGGAGCCTTGTATTGGTTGATGCGGTTCGGAAATTTGGCAAAAGCCTGCTCGCCCGTGTGAACCATAAAATGTTTCCCGACCAGACCGGAGGAATTTGCCAAGCCGTCGGGAAACAGCGAGCTTTCAGAATTAAGTAAAAGGCGCGGAGACTCAATCGCATAACCGGCGACAACCACATTTTTTGCTTTTTGCCGAAACAATTCGTCGCTTCCCTTTTTGAAATAAAGCACGCCCGTAACAAGCCCTTTTGAATCGTGTTCGATTTTCGCCGCCATCGAACCGGGGCGCACTTCCGCTCCGGCGCGGATTGCGCGGGGAATATAAGTTACAAGAATCGAGCTTTTCGCGTTCGTCGTGCAGCCGTAATTGCAGAAGCCGCGATAGACGCACGGCGGGCGATCCGCGTGCGGCGCGCTCAAAGTGGCAAGCGGCGCGGGCGCGACCGGAATTTTTAATTTCGTGCAGCCGCGCACGAGAATTTCGGCACAGGCGTTAAGCTCGTGTTCGCGCTGCGGATAGCGTTTTTTTCGCTTTCCCCACGGATAAAAAGTAGGTCCCGCAATTTGCAGGGCTTCTTCGACTTCATCGTAAAAAGGTTCTAAATCTTCAAACTGCAGCGCCCAATCCTGCAAGTCCGCGCCTTCGATGTCCCCTTCCAGAGTTCTTCTTTTGAAATCCTCCGGGTGCGCCCGCATCGCCACCATCGAATAGTGGACGGTGCTGCCGCCGACGCCTTTGCCCGAATTGTTCGAGCCGAGTTCGACCGGATCGTCGCCGCCCGTAACGCGCTCGTCCGTCCAGTAAAGCTGGCGCGAAGCCTGCTCGTCCGACACAAAATCTTTTCCCGGAGTCCAGTGCTTTCCGGCGTCCAGAATGACGACGGAAAAACCCTTTTCGGCGAGCTTCGCGCCCAGTACGCCGCCGCCCGCGCCCGCGCCGACGATGCAGAAATCAACGGTTTCCCGCGATAAATCGCGCATCGGAACGCATTCGCCGTTAATGCCGGGCGCGTTTAAAGTCCAATCTTTTTTGCCGTTCGTATTCATTAACTTTCCTTTTCCTGCGCTTCCCACGGGTCAACGCCGCCTTCCCACTTGCGGACGTGACCGCGCGGCGAAGAAGGACCGTTATAGCCGATTTCGTTCCAGGCGAGCGGGTGCGAATAATACATCTTGATAATCGTGCTGCATAAAACGCTTTTGAAAAATCTTTTGGCTGACATTTTTTCCCAAATCTCGCCGGAAACATCACCTTTTGCAACTATTTCGAGAATTTTATCTTTTGCGCCGGGTTCGAGTTCAATAAATGATTTTCCTTTGAAAAATTCTCGCGCCGCATCGTCAATTCCTTTTAATCCCAGCCGCCACGCCTCGCGCTGTTCGGGCAAATCCTCGTAGCGATAGCCGTCGCGCTCGTCCTTAAAAAGTTTCTCGTCGATGCGCGGCACAATCGGGACTTTCTCCGTTTCAACGCGGTCGGGCTGCGGCACGACGCATTCGGCAATCGCCGTTAAAGTCGCGGTTTCGTGTTTGGTAAAAAAGCGAATCGGCGGAATTTCTTCCAGTCGTTTTCTGACAACTTCCCGGGTCTGATCGTCCCAATCGGGTGATGACCATTTATCGAGAACATTGTAGTTCGGATAGCGCGTTTCGTGTTTGAGTTCCATAAAAATATTTTTCGATCTTAATTGAGCCAACCGCCCGTAAATCCCGCCTGCTGCAAACCAGTCATGATATAGGGACAATTGCGCATCAATCGCCAGAAAAATCCCGTCCGGTAGTTTTCGATCATCAGCACAATCGGACCCTGGTCGAGTCCGTAATAGCCTTTGGAAATCCAGCCGTTTGTGCCTTGATTGCCGCTTTCAAAGGTCGGGTTAAAACTGCATTTCAAACCGTATTTGCTGGTCATATCGGGATAATTCTCGTTAAAATGTTTGAGCGCGGGCAGCACGATTTCCGGCGCGAACGGCAGAGAGGCAATCGCCGCCCACGGCGCGATTGTGCCGTCGTCGGGTCCGTGCGGAATTTTTCGCGCCACATAGTCATAAAATTTCATCTGTTTTCCGTTCACCTTCTGCGTCGCCGGACCGGGACCGTCGCTGGCGGTAATTCCCCAGCAGTTTTCTTCGTAGCCCTTGAATTTTTTCGGATTGCGGATTGCATACTGCTGCTGAACGTAAGTGGCGCGGCGGCTGTTTTCAAAATAATCAATTCCTTTCTCCAGCATAAATTCATCCTGAATGCCGCGAAAATCTATCCAGACGTGCGAAAGCTGATGAATAAAAAGCGGTCCGGCGTAAAGAAATTCGATGTCGTAGAGTTTTTTCCATTTATATGTCTTAAGCCACGCCTTGTAACTCTCAGCGGGCAAAGGAAACGTCGGCGAACCCAAACCGAGCGCGTAAAGGATCAGGGCTTCGCTGTAACCTTCCCACCGATAGCGCAAAAAACCGCTTTCCGGTTTCCAGCCCATCGAAACCGCTTTCCCGCCGTTTAACATCCATTTCCAATCGGCGCGGCGATAAAGCGCGTCGGCAAGCATACGGATTTCTTTTTCTTCCTCTGTGTTTTGGTCGAAATATCGGGCGGAGGCAAGCGCGCCGGCGAGAAAAAACGCGGTATCAATGGTTGATAATTCCGATTCCCAGACGCGTTGTCCGGTTTTCATATCGAGAAAATGATAGAAAAAGCCTTTGTAGCCGGTTGCGTCTTTTTCCTTGCTTTGCGGACTTTCCCAAAAAAAACGGAGCGTAACCAGCGTTCGTTGAGCGGCTTCGTCGCGTGTCATAAAACCGCGTTCCGCCGCCACTGTGTAGCAGGAGAGCGCAAGTCCGACGGCAGCAATCGAACAATGCGAATCCGGGCGCGTGTTATCCGGGACCAGACCATTTTCAGGATTAGTTTCCTTTAAAAAATACCCGAATGTGTCTTTTTGAAGTTTTTCCAATGCTTTTTCGCTTAAAACCTTTTCACTCATTTGCTTGTGTTTCCTTAACTTATAATCTTTAAAATTTCCCGCTTAATTTATTCATCCGTAGTTTTCGATTAAGTTCTAATCCACCGAAAACTTCACCGTAACGGCAGCAACCGAATGCGGCGGCAAATCAATCTCAAGACTAATCGCCGAATCATTATATTGACACTCAATCGGCTCTTCGGTCAGCCTTGAAGCTTCCGTCAGATGCTCAACTTCCGACGCGCTCAGGTATTCCGGCTTATTCATTTCCTGCCAGATTTTTTTCGGGTTAGCGTGCGCGTCATCAATTCTTTTAACGACTGCCGACGAGTAATTCGGCGCGTTATCTAATTTGATTTTAACCGTTTCCGCGCTTATCGGATGTTTCGGCAGGGCGTGATTGGTCAGCAAGACGGTTAATGAATTTTTATCTTTTTTAATTACCCAGGCATCAACCGTCGGATGCAGACCGTCAACGATCAACAGTTCGTCGCCGAGATGATGCAGTAATTCAAAAGCGCGATAAGTCGGCTTCGGAATACCGTGAATATTCTGCAAGCCGAAACCGCCGTGAAACGGCATTGACGGAAAATAGTTTTCCTCGAAAATATCGGTAAAAGTCCAAAAACTGTAGCCTGCAACCAAACCGTTCGCTTCCATAATCGTTTTGGTAATAAAAGCCGCGGCATACGGTTCATCGTGCAGTTCGTCGCGCGGGTTCGATGAAGCGTTCCATTCGGTATAATAGACGGGTTTGCCTTTCGCCTGTCGGAAAACATCCTGAGCGTCCTCACGCATTATGCTGCGCCGTCCGGCGGCTAACTGTTCGACGGTGTCGGTCCCGATTTCTCCGAAAGCATCGGTTGGATAATGATGAGTTGACACGAAATCGGCGGGTAAGTCGTTTTTTTCGCAGAATTCGACAAAATCCGCAACCCATTCGTTCTTCGCCGTCGCCGGACCGCCGACGCGAAGCGATTTATCAACTTTCTTAATTGCTTCAACCGTAAAGCGATAAAGTTTAAAATAATCATCCTGCGTGCCGCCCCAGAAATCCTTCAAATTCGGCTCGTTCCAAACCTCGAAAAACCACTGCCGAACTTCCTCGATACCGTAACGCTCGACCCAGTGCGAAACGATTTTATTAATCAGCGTCGCCCAATCTTTATAATCCTTCGGCGGCGTCACGTTACTGTTGTAGTGAAAAACCGTCTTATTAGCGGAGGCAAGCGCGACGGGCATAAAACTGAGTTCGACAAACGGTTTCATTCCGATAGACAGCAGAAAATCGAAAATCTGATCGGCGTTAAAAAATGAGTAGAGAAATTCCTCGTTCTGACAAATCAAAGTGTCCATCGGATGCGAAAAAATCCCGTGAAAGCGAACGTGCCGAAAGCCAAGTTCAGAATGCGCTTTTTTTAATTGCGCCTGCCAATCGGCACGAAGCGCGAGCGGCGCGTGTCCGCTGCCGACGGTATGTTCCCAAAAGTGCGGAAGCGGCGTTGTCGCCCCCGATAAATCGCAAGTTAAGTTAATACTCATAATATTTATATCCGTTTCGCTTATTTTTAATCACGGCTGCGTTTCCACAGCAAAGCCAAACCTGCCGCAATCCCCAAAGCTGACAATGCCACTTTGCCGCGATTTTTATTTGCCCAAAGCTGCGGGCTGAAATCTTTTGCACGCTCGTCAAAAGAGCCGTGCGCGCCGTGATCGCCCGCGACGGGTTCGTAAAGATTATTTTGTCTGTCCGCCTCAACCGGCTCGTCTGTTTGCTGCGATTTATAACCGCCTTTTGCCAGATATTTGTCCGCATAGCCGGGAACAATTTTGTTGCCGACAATCGCTTCGACCGTCGGATAACCGACATACATTTCGCGCCGGTCGTTGTGCGCGACAAAATAGACGGCTTCCGCGCCGACTTCCGGTTGATAAATCGGCGGGACGGGCAGATGTTTGACGATGCCCGTTTGAAACAAGGTGGCGGCAGCCATCGCGCCGATGCCAAGAAGCGACAAATTGATAATCAAGCGACGGCACCGCAAACTATCGCTGTCGCCTTCCTGTAAATCGGCGCGGAGCTGATGCGTTTCTTTTTTCTCCGTGCGAAATTTTCCTTTATCGTTGTCCGTCATCGTCTCTCCGGTCGAAAATCTTGATAAAACCCGCTCGAAAATTTTTTATTTCTTTTTAGCCGCTTCCGACGCTTCGTGCAGAAAATCGGCAATCGTGACCGCCGAAAAAATTCCCGTCAGAAAGCGTGTCGCTCGGGGTTTGAAAACAAAACCGAGAGCGAGCGCGCCCGCCACCCACGGGTTCATACACCACGGGCAAATCAGCAAATCGCCGATTGCTCTCTGAAGCCCTCGCCCTCGTACTTTTTCCTTGATTTCGCTCTCGCCGGCAGGCTCGATGTATTCCGTAAATGGGGCGCGCAACGGGCTGGTTACGCGGTCTTTGGTAATAATCCGGCTGAGTTTATGCGTCGCCACGCCGAGCAAAATCAAATCGCCGTAATTTACTTTCTCCGGCAATTCGTAACCAGCTTTATCAGCCGCCTGCAAAGCTGCAAATAACGCCGCGTTATAGACGAAAAGCAAACCGGCGTATCCGGCAAGCGGCATATCTTCACCGCCTTTATATCCGGCAAAGATTTCCTGCTCTATTTCTGATTTCTTGTTTGGTTCTGTCATACTCGCGGTTAATTTCAAATACAAATTGATGAAACGATCATCTCTTCGATTGAAATTAATAACTCCTCTTTTTTAGTTTGAAACGGAGTCAGAATTTCGTATCCGTTTTCGGTTACAGCCGCCATATCGCAATGGCGGAAACCTCCGATGCCTTCGATATAAATTGCCGGTTCGACATTAAACGTCATGCCCGTTTCCAAAACGTCTTCCGAAGCCGGATGAATGCGCGGTACGGCGTCGTGATTGATGGCGGAAAATCCGACTTCATGTCCGGTCGCATGCGTAAAATATTCTCCGTAACCGCGTTCTTCGATAACTTCGCGAGCCGCTTTGTCAACTTCTGCGGCTTTGACCCCAGGGCGAATTGCCGAGAGCGCCGCCGCTCGCGCCGCAAAGACAGCTTCGGAAATTCGGCGCTTTTTTTCGTCCGCCCTGTCGAGCAGAAAAGTTCGCGTAACGTCCGTCCAGTAGCCGTCGGCGTGCGAGTTGCAATGCACCAGCACGAATTCGTTTTCCTTTAACCTTTTCGCGCGCGAACGCTGGTAAGCGGCATCGGCTTTCACGGAATTTTCGCCCGAAGCGCAAAACACGAATCCTTCGGCTCGCTCAATGTTCTCATCCGCGTTTTCTAATGTTTCAAGCGATGTCCGGAAAAATGCGGCGACTTCCCGTTCGGTGCAATTAATTTGTAAATGCCGCTTTCCCTGCTTGTATGCGCGCCCGGCGATGCGGCAAGCCGCGCGGATGCGCTCGATTTCAAACGGTGTTTTGACGCTTCGCAGCCGCGCCAGCATACAATCGGCGGAAACGAGCGACGCTTCCGCCGCCTCAAGCAGGTCAATTAACCCTGCGCCGTAAAAGTGCATTGCGGCGTAGGAGGCGGGCTGAAAATACGCGCCGCGTTCATAACCGATGCGTTTTCCCGAAAGGCGCAGAAAATTTAACGCTTCTACAAACGGTTTTTGAACGGCTTGATAAGCGTTTCGCAATTCTTCGAGCGAGCCGGGCTTAAAAGTCCGCACTTTGTCCGCCCGACTTTTTTCGGCTAATTCCCTTTCGTCTTCCGGCGCGAGCAGGCAGATTTCGCCATCGCGTGTAAAAATCGCCACGCTTGTTCCGACCACCGGAAAATATCCGGTCAGCATCAGCACGTTTGAAGGCAAGGCGCAAAGAACCGCGTCCAGATTGCCGTCTCGCAGGGCGTTTTTTACCCGTTCGCTTCGCTCTTTATCCTGGTTCATCATTCGGCTTCGTCGCTCGTTAAAATTTCGCTCGGAATCGCTCCGACCGTCCCGCCAATCGGGAAGCTCTCGACAATCGGAAGATTACTGTATCGCTGGCACAATTCCTTGAACGCCTGCGCGACCGGATTCGGTTTTCGTTCCAGATTGTAAAGCCCGTTTTGATTGACTTTTCCCTTGATTTCCCGAAGCTGGATGTCCCAATCCACTTGATCCTGCAAACTGTACCAGGTATAGCCGAGCACCGGCACTCCTTCCTTGCGCAGCATTTCCACGTTTTGCCAGGTCTTCCACATCCAATCCGGCGCTTTTTGAGCGTCCATCGAATTGGTTTCGGTCAGCATCATCGGTCTGCGGTAACGCTCATAGTATTGGCGGGCTATCGAGTGCCAGCCGAGAACCGGTCCGACGACTTCTTCGCGCCCGTCCGGGTGAACAAGACGCTCGTTCGAAGCGTAATAATCCATTCCCATAACGCAGTGCGGAGCCGACCGCCTGCCGTGCCGCATAAACCACTCGAACATCTCTTTGGTCGCGCCGTTGTCCATCAGGTAAATTAAAAACTCGCCCGACGGCGGATGCCCGTAGAGAAAATCGAACGTCATAAAACGCATCTCGTTTAAGTGTTCGACCTGCGCGCGTGTTTCGGGAAATCTCTCGTAAAGCTGCTCCGCCGCTTCGCTTTGAAAGAAAACCGCGTCGGGGCGAACTTTCAAAATTCGTTCGATGGAAAGAAGCGTTGCGCGGCACATATTGGCGTGCGCCGTAATCATTGCCTTGTCGCTTTTGAGTTGCTCGTTCCAGATGCCCAGTTTTCCGCTGAATTTGGCGCAGACCAAGATTTCATTGACCGGCGTGTAGTATTGAATCCACGGGTAGCGAAGCGCGAACACTTCGGCAAAATCGGCGAAAAGTTTCGCCCAATCGGTGTTCTGAAAATCGCCCGCCCAATCGGGCAAACCGAAATGACACAAATCCAGAATCGGTATCAAGCCCAAATCGCGCATCACGGGCAGCACTTCGTCGGTAAAAGACCAATCGTATTCGTGCGGCGCGGTGTGCATTTTGTAATAAGGCGGACCGTAGCGCACGAATCTGGCTCCCGTTTCGCGGCACAGCTCGAAATCTTCGCGCCAGTATTGAAAGTGTTTCGTTTCTTCGAGCTGGTCGCGGCGCGTGCCGTTTTCCACTTTCGGATAACTGCATTCGATTCCCGTTCCGAGCATCACGGTTTGAACGGCGTGTTGTTGATTCGTGAAATTATCAGTCATTTTCGCGCTTTCCTCCTTTTAATAACCACGCTGCTCCGGCAAGCAGACCGAGTCCGACGAGTGCCGCTGTTCCGGGATGCGTGTTCGCCCAAGCCTGCGGGCTGAAATCTTTTGACCGGTCGTCGAAAATACCGTGCGCGCCGTGGTCTCCGGCGACCGGCTCCCATAAATTGTTCGGGCGATTCGGGTCAACCGGATCGTCGGTAACCTGCTGCGATTTGTAGCCGGTTTCGCCCAGATACCAATCGCCGACGCCGGGAAAGAATTTGTTGCCGTAGATGGCGACGAGTGCCGGATAGCCGACGACCATTTCGCGCCGGTTGGCGTGCGCGGCGTAGTAAATCGCGTCAGCCATAATCTCCGGCTGGTAAATCGGCGGCGCGGGCATCGGTTGAAAGGGAAGGCGCGACTTATTCCAGCCGAACTGCGGCGTGTTGACGCCCGGCAGATGAACCATCGTCAAATGCACGTTCGACTCATCGTGAATTAATTCCGAGCGCAGGGATTCTGTAAAACCCTGAATCGCGTGTTTCGAGGCGCAATATGCCGATTGCAGCGGGATGGCGCGATAAGCCAGAGCCGAGCCGACGCAGACAATCGTTCCGCGGTCGCGCGGCAGCATCCTTTTAAGCGCGGCTTGCGTTCCGTAAACAACGCCAAGGTAAGTAACTTCCGTCACGCGCTTGAATTCTTCCGGCTTCATTTCCTTGACGGGCGAAAAAACGCTCGTCGTCGCGTTATTAACCCAAACGTCAATCTCGCCGAATTCGTCTTCGACCATTTGCGCAGCTCGTTCTGTCGTCTCCGGGTCGGCAACGTCGCCCTGACAGATAATCGCTTTGCCGCCTAAACGCTCAACGTCTTCTTTCGTCCCTTGAAGTCCGTCCATTCCGCGTGCGATGATGCCGATATGCGCGCCAGCCA
>MWWA01000080.1_pt1 | contig 30072 bp, 22 predicted proteins | sample 1047341 | NCBI WGS metagenome assembly MWWA01 (sample SAMN06349978, study PRJNA376086) | soil metagenome | isolation source: MS5-1 sample Antarctic (ecotone) soil | place: Antarctica | collected 2015-01-13
CCTCACAGCCCCACCTTATATCTATACACCAAATGTATCTTTTGCAGTTGAGTTTGACACATGGCAGAATGTGATCGGTTCAGGCGCAAGGGATCTCAACGATCCGGAACAAGACCATATGGCTTTTATGCGCAATGGTTTTACAACCCATACTGGCATCAATTCAGTTACTCCTGTAGTGAACCTTGGTGATATTGAAACAGGTGGGTGGTTCAACGTGACCATTACCTGGAATCCCGCTTCAGGTTTGACTGTCAATTTTAATGGAACTACAATGTCAACTACTGCTGCCGATGTAATTGCAACACTTGGAGCAAATGCAATGGTGAACTGGGGATTTACTGCAGCAACAGGTTTAGGAACCAATTTGCAAAAGGTTGAGATCGTTGCTTGTCAAACAGGTTGTAACCTTACCGTTTCTGCTGGTCTTGCTGCTATCGCCTGTGGCCCTGCAAATATCCTTTACCTTGGTTATGGACCGCAAACGATTACTGCAATGGCCAATCCTTCAGCAGGAACAACTTTTCAGTGGTTTAGAAACGGAGTTGCAATTCCAGGTGCAACTGGTTCAAGCTTTGCTCCAACACAAGAAGGCACTTATTTTGTTGTTGCTTCAAATGGTCCAAATTGCACAGCCAGCACAGAGGGATCTGCAACTCAGGTGACTGTTATGGACATTCGTTGCGGAAAAGCTAACCAGAATAAAGTAAACGTTTGCCATAAACCATTTGGTAATGGAAATGGAATCAATGGTACTAATAATGGACCTAATACCTTATGTGTGAGTGTTGATGCAGTTCCTGCTCACCTTGCACATGGTGATTGCTTAGGTAGTTGCGAACAAATGGCTTCCATGAAAGTTGCTCCAGGTGCAATTGCACACGAAGACCATATTGATGCTCCAGCTTCATTTGTTTACCCTAACCCAAGCAGAGGTGCGGTTCAGGTAAAACTTGCTGCTGCCAACACAGATAAAACTGAAATTCAGATCATCAATACCCGTGGAGTGGTGGTAGAAAGAAGGATCGTTTCAGGTAATGCACCAGTTATGAATTTTGATATTAAAAAATATGGTGCCGGTATTTATCTTGTAAAGATTATTACTGGAAACAACGTGGAAACACAGAAAGTACTTGTTCAGGATTAACAACAATTCTTAACCAATTACTTATAGAAAAACCCCGGATCGCCGGGGTTTTTCTTTTATATATTCAATCAAGGGATCTTACCTATTCTCCTGCACTGGTCTTCTGGATCTTCTTTGGTACCGTCTTTCCATTCGCCAAGTAAGCTTCCGCGGCCGGTGATCCGTCTGTCATTTCCTCAATGGCAAAAAAATAGGAAGATTCATTAACTTCAACGACCAGAATGTGTTTTCAATATATTTTTGGCAATTTTTCTCCTTTTACCCTTTGACGGCGACAGACAGTTGGTAATAAAAAAATAATAATAGAAAATTTTTTTTCAATATGTTATTTTATTACTTTCGCAGTATACCACTAATTCTTTCCTCCGAAAAACAGTTCAGTTCCTCTTTCTGGTTGTGAAACCTATTTATTAATTTTTTTTAATTAAAAACTGTTTTTATGAAAAAGTTTTATGCTTTCTTGTGCGTTGCTTTATTCGCAGGTTTATTTGCCTCTGCTCAATTGACCATTGTTACTGGAAAAGGTGGTCCGGGAAATGCCAGCCAGTCTGGGAATGTTTTCACCCTCACAAGCCCTTCAGTTTATTTTGGCGGACAGGCGAATGCCGTTTGGGAAATGACCCAGATCAACCTGGCTGCTCCTTTCCAGCTTTGCGCCAGATTGAATTTTGGAACGTTCAGCGAAACTAATCTTGACCCTAACAATCCTCATGCAGCGCCTATAGGTGGTGTGTCAAGAGGATCTGGTGCTGATGGAATCGTTTTCGTTCTTGCTCCTCAACCTTATGTAGGTACTTCCGGTGAAGAAATCGGTTATGGTACTTTTGGAATTGATGATGCTTCCAATACAGTGAATCCAAACTGGTCGTTTGCTGTTGAGTTTGACACATGGATGAATGATGGCACTTTAAATGGTGCGAGAAATCTTGGCGATCCTTCAGGTGACCATATGGGCTTTTTGCGTCGCGGTGAAACAGATCATAACAATGCTTTAAACATTGCTCATCCTCCTGTATCTCTTGGGGAAATCGAAGATGGCATGTGGCACGATGTGAATATCAGCTGGGATCCTGTTACAGGGTTGAGTGTAACCTTCGACGGTGGTGCGCCTATGACAACTTCTGCTGCTTATGTTCTGGCAGGATTGAATGGTACTACTATGGTAAACTTTGGTTTTACTTCAGCTACAGGGTTGGCTACAAACGAACACAAGGTTGAAATCGTTTCTTGTCTAACTCCAGGTTGTAACCTTACCGTTTCTGCTGGTCTTGCTGCTATCGGCTGTGGCCCTGCAAATACCCTTTTCCTTGGTTATGGACCGCAAACGATCACTGCAATGGCCAATCCTTCAGCAGGAACAACTTTTCAGTGGTTTAGAAACGGAGTTGCAATTCCAGGTGCAACTGGTTCAAGCTTTGCTCCAACACAAGAAGGCACTTATTTTGTTGTTGCTTCAAATGGTCCAAATTGCACAGCCAGCACAGAGGGATCTGCAACTCAGGTGACTGTTATGGACATTCGTTGCGGAAAAGCTAACCAGAATAAAGTAAACGTTTGCCATAAACCATTTGGTAATGGAAATGGAATCAATGGTACTAATAATGGACCTAATACCTTATGTGTGAGTGTTGATGCAGTTCCTGCTCACCTTGCACATGGTGATTGCTTAGGTAGTTGCGAACAAATGGCTTCCATGAAAGTTGCTCCAGGTGCAATTGCACACGAAGACCATATTGATGCTCCAGCTTCATTTGTTTACCCTAACCCAAGCAGAGGTGCGGTTCAGGTAAAACTTGCTGCTGCCAACACAGATAAAACTGAAATTCAGATCATCAATACCCGTGGAGTGGTTGTAGAAAGAAGGATCGTTTCAGGTAATGCACCAGTTATGAATTTTGATATTAAAAAATATGGTGCCGGTATTTATCTTGTAAAGATCATTACAGGAAACAACGTGGAAACACAGAAAGTACTTGTTCAGGATTAATCAACAATTCTCAAACCAATTGCTTATAGAAAAACCCCGGATCGCCGGGGTTTTTCTTTTAAATTCATTCAAAAACACTTCTTACATATTTCTCCTGTACTGGCCTCCAACTTCGTACAGGGCATGCGTGATTTGTCCAAGTGAACAAACCTTGACCGTTTCCATCAACTCCTCAAACAGGTTTCCATTAACGATTGCTACTTCTTTTAACCTGTTTAATGCAGCTGCAGATTTTAATTCATTACGTTTCCAAAAAGCCTGAAGGTTCTGGATCTGCTGTTCTTTTTCCTCTTTGGTAGAACGAATCACTTCGCCGGGAAGAATGGTGGGACTCCCGTTTTTATTGAGGAAGGTATTTACACCGATTAACGGCAGTTCTCCTGTATGTTTTTGGTGTTCGTAAAACAGGCTTTCTTCCTGGATCTTATTTCTCTGGTACATTCTTTCCATTGCACCAAGTACGCCTCCGCGCTCGGTAAGCCTGTCAAATTCCGCCAGTACGGCTTCTTCAACAAGGTCGGTCATTTCTTCAATGGCAAAACTTCCCTGGGTGAAGTTTTCTGTTTTTGCAGAACCCAGTTCCCGGTTAATGATCAATTGTATGGCCATCGCCCTGCGTACACTTTCTTCTGTAGGTGTGGTAATGGCCTCGTCATAAGCATTTGTATGCAGTGAGTTGCAGTTATCATAGATGGCATATAAAGCCTGAAGCGTTGTTCTGATATCATTGAAATCAATTTCCTGTGCATGCAGGCTTCTTCCTGATGTCTGGATATGGTATTTCAATTTCTGCGACCGGTCATTGGCTTTGTATTTTTGTTTCATGGCCTTTGCCCAGATGCGGCGTGCCACCCTTCCGATCACACTGTATTCTGCATCCATTCCATTGCTGAAAAAGAAAGAAAGGTTGGGTGCAAAATCATCAATGTTCATGCCCCTGCTCAGGTAATATTCAATATAAGTAAACCCATTGGACAGGGTGAATGCCAATTGTGTAATAGGATTGGCACCTGCTTCAGCGATATGGTAACCAGAAATAGAAACACTATAAAAATTCCTGACTTTCTTTTCAATAAAATACTGCTGAACATCACCCATAAGCTTGAGCGCAAATTCAGTTGAAAATATGCAGGTATTCTGCGCCTGGTCTTCTTTTAAAATGTCTGCCTGTACCGTACCTCTTACCTGTGCAAGGGCCTGTGATTTAATTTCAGCATAAATAGCTGCAGGCAAAACTTCATCCCCACTGAGGCCTAACATTTTTAATCCTAATCCGTCATTGCCATTGGGCAGGCGTTCCGGTGAGGATGGATTATAATATAGGGGTTTAGGGATCCTTCCGTATTTTTTTTCAAATGCTTGGTCAACAAGATGTTCTTTATGCTGATCCCTGATCCATTTTTCACATTGCTGGTCGATCGCCGCATTCATAAAAAAGGCAAGCAACATAGGTGCAGGACCATTGATCGTCATGGAAACCGAAGTTTTTGGATCACAAAGATCAAAGCCGCTGTATAATTTTTTTGCATCGTCCACTGTGGCGATGCTCACACCACTGTTACCGATCTTTCCATAAATATCGGGCCTGTAAGCCGGGTCTTCCCCATACAGTGTTACACTGTCGAAAGCCGTTGATAAACGCTTGGCAGGTTGTCCTTCCGAAACATAATGAAAACGTTTGTTCGTTCTTTCCGGGCCACCTTCTCCTGCAAACATCCTTGTAGGATCTTCTCCTTCACGTTTCAATTCAAATACCCCTGCGGTGTATGGAAATTCACCGGGAATATTTTCCTGCAGCTGCCATTTTAATAAATCGCCCCAGTCCTTATACTTTGGCAAAACAACTTTAGGGATACTGGTGCCACTTAAAGATTTTGTTACAAGGGATTGTTTGATCACCTTGTCACGCACCTTGTATTCAAAAAATTCGGAGGTATATTTTTTAACGATTTCCGGCCACTGCCGGATCAATTTTTTACATTCAGGAGCTAACTGCTCCTCAAAGCTTTTAATAATATTTTCCAATGAGGTTGTATCAGCACCTGCTATTTGTTGTACTCCATTTAGCTGGTACAACTTAGTTGCAATCACACACTGGTCCATCACCCACTGGTCATACGCGCGATTGTTTTCTGAAATCTCAGAAAGGTAGCGCACTCTTTTTGGAGGTATGATCAGGGATTTGGTTGAAGTGTCTTTAACATGGGCGTGTATTTCCATGTTGCCAAAACTGTTATTGGTTTTGCGGGCAACTGTTGTCACCAGTTTTTCAAAAAGTTCATTTACACCAGGGTCATTGAATTGCGCGGCAATGGTGCCTACAACAGGCAACTCCTCATCTTTTGCGGTCCATAGCTGGTGATTGCGCTTGAATTGTTTGCGCACATCATGAAGGGCGTCCAGTGCGCCTGCTTTGTCGAATTTATTAATGGCGATGATATCCGCGTAATCCAGCATGTTGATCTTTTCAAGCTGTGATGCAGCCCCATATTCAGGTGTCATCACATACATGCTTACATCACAGTAATCAAGAATGGAGGCATCACTCTGACCCACGCCTGCGGATTCAAGAATAATAAAATCATACTGCGCGGCCTTGCACACATCAATGGCTTCCTGTACATGCACGCTTAAAGCTTTATCACTTTCTCTGGTGGCAAGAGAACGCATGTAGGCACGCGGCGAGGAAATGGAATTCATTCTGATCCTGTCGCCAAGTAAGGCGCCGCCTGTTTTTTTCTTGGAAGGATCCACCGAAATAACGGCAATGGTTTTATCGGTGAATGTATTGAGGTAACGTCTTACAATTTCATCAGTGACCGAAGATTTTCCTGCGCCACCCGTTCCTGTAATTCCCAGAACAGGGGATGAAGTGGTTTCCTTTTTTTCCAGTGGTTCAAATGGCTGTCCGTTTTCCGCATTGGTGATCTTTCTTGCAATTGACCTGATATCCTTTGCCTCACCAAGTGTCATTGGTTTGGAATAATTGCCGTTTCCATTCAGGCTGAAATCACATTGCCTGATCACGTCTTCGATCATTCCTTCCAAACCCATTTTACGTCCATCGTCAGGGGAATAGATCCTGGTGATGCCATAGTGATGTAATTCACTGATCTCCTGGGGAAGTATGGTTCCGCCGCCGCCGCCAAAAATGCGGATATGACCGCAGCCATTTTCATCCAACAGGTCTTTCATGTATTTAAAGAATTCAACATGGCCGCCCTGGTAAGACGTAATAGCAATGCCCTGGGCATCTTCTTCTATCGCACATTCCACGATCTCGTGCACACTGCGGTTATGTCCAAGGTGAATGATCTCGGCTCCTTTGCTCTGCAGGATCCGGCGCATAATATTAATAGCTGCATCATGCCCGTCAAATAAAGAAGCGGCTGTAACGATGCGCACCTTGTTGGTTGGTTGATAATTCATATAGTCAAAATCGAGTGCAAAAATACCCTTTCCCTGATTAAAGCTTGTGAAATGATGGGAAAGGGGAGCATCGCCATTTTTAAAAACAACTTTCTGCCGGCTTTAGAAGCGCATGATTGGAATGGGATGGTTATTTTTGGTAAATGCAGGCAATGATAGATGCGGTTTCCCAGATGTATAAAGAATGGTGCGGGAAAGAACCCGTCCAGGTAGAAGTGCTTCCACAGGCTGGAAGCGACCGGCGTTATTTCAGGATCACCGGAGATGATGGGCAAACCGTGATCGCTACGCACGGATTGAATAACAGGGAGAACAAAACCTTTATTTATTTTTCTGAACACTTCAGGGAGAAAGACCTTCATGTGCCCATGATCTATGGCATCAGCGAAGATGAAACCATCTACCTCCAGGAAGACCTGGGAGATGTATCGCTTCTAAATGTGCTGGAAGAAAACGGCACTACCAGGGAAGTGTATAATCTTTTCAGGGAAAGCCTTCACCAGCTGGCAAGGCTACAGGTCGAGGGCGATGAATGGATGGATTATGACCAGTGCCTGACCAATAAAGAATTTGGCAAGCAGGCGATTATGGCGGACCTGCTCTATTTTAAATATTATTTTCTTGATGCCATCCGCAAGCCTTATGATAAGCAAAAACTGATAGATGATTTTGAAGCCTTAAGCAATTACCTCACCCACACAGAGTATAAATATTTTATGTTCCGCGACTTTCAAAGCAGGAACATCATGGTTAAAGAAGACGGGCAGGTCTATTTTATAGATTACCAGGGTGGCATGAAAGGCGCGCCGCAATACGATGCTGCGAGTATGATTTGGCAAGCCAGGGCCAATCTCCCGGACGACTGGAAATCCAAATTACTGGAAGACTATATGGATTCATTTGATTCCATTACACAAATGTCGCTGGATAAAGAGGTGTTTCGCAGCCAGTACAATGGTTATGTGCTCATCCGCCTTTTACAGGTTCTGGGGGCCTATGGTTTCAGGGGCCTGTTTGAAAGGAAGGCGCAATTTCTCACGAGCATTCCACTGGCATTGAAAAACCTAAGGTGGTTTATTGAAAATAACAGTTTGGGTATTGTAGTGCCGGAATTTAAAAGAGTGATGTTACTCTGTATTGAAGAAGAAGTGATCGAACGGTTTTCACCCATACAGGCAGAAGAGGATACACCACTGGTGGTGAAGATCTGCAGCTTTTCATTCCGCAAAGGCATGCCACCGGATCATTCAGGAAATGGAGGGGGATTTGTATTTGATTGCCGCGGCATCGACAACCCGGGAAGACATGAAGAATATAAGGAGATTCATGGGCGTGACAAATTGGTAATAGAATACCTGGAGCGCCAGACACGCATGGAAGATTTTTTAAACAGTGTGTTTGATATGGTTGACCTGTCGGTTGAAGAATACATTAAAAGAGGATTCGACAGTCTCTGTGTACATTTCGGGTGCACCGGTGGTCAGCACAGAAGCGTTTACGCTGCAGATGCCTTAGCCCGTCATTTACAAAATAAATACAAGGTCAATGTGGAATTATCCCACCGTGAACAGGAAGAAAAAGGATGGAAAAATCCTTTCATTCCTAAAACAAATTTGTAGAATTTAAGAGGAAACTATGATCCAAAAGAGTGCGCAGGGTGCCAATTTAAGAGCAATTATATTCAGCGCCGGACTGGGCACCAGGTTAAAACCATGGACGGATCAACACCCCAAAGCGCTTGCCGTAGTAAACGGAAAACCCCTGCTACAAAGAAATATAGAATACCTGCAACGATCCGGCATTAACGAAGTAGTGGTGAACGTTCACCATTTTGCCGGCCAGGTCATTGACACACTGGAAAAAAACAATGGATGGGGAAGTAAGATCTTTATCAGCGACGAAAAGGAAGAAGTGCTTGAAACCGGCGGCGGCCTTTTAAAAGCAAAACCCTTCCTGGAAAATTCAAGATTCATTTCTATTAATGTAGATATGCTTACCGATGCAGATCTTGGAAGCATGTTAGCATTTCATGAACAGGAAAAAGCCATGATCACGCTTGCTGTTACCAATCGCCACACTGCGCGGTACCTCCTTTTTAATAAGGAAAACCAGTTGTGTGGCTGGAGAAACACAGACAGCTTTCGCGAGAGGATCGTGAAGCCTGCAGCGCATTATATTGAAAAAGCATTTAGTGGCATTGCAGTTTTTGAACCTGCTATATTTGACCATATTCATTTTGAAGGTAAATTTTCAGTGATTGAGATCTATCTCGACCTGGCATTGAAATACCACGTTACCGGTTTTGACCATTCAGGTGGAAAACTGATTGATGTAGGCAAGCCGGAAAATGTGATCGCAGCTGAAAAACTGTTTGTATAAATCCTTTTAACACGAAAAATAGCTAAATAGTGTTTGCAACTGCTTTAAAGCCAGCCCTTAATAATTAATTTACAGCACACGCTTTACATATGAAACAATCTTCCCTGTTATTTATTCTTAACCTGGTGGTGATCGTTGGCTTCAGCCAAACCAAATACGATCATAAAAAGGCTTTTGATCCTCAATTCTATCCTCATGGTGCCAATGAATACCGGAGTGCCAGCGGACAACCTGGTCCAAAGTACTGGCAGAACCAGGCAGACTATAAAATAGCAACTACCATTGACACAGTGAATCATTCCATTTCCGGTACGGTGGAAATTACTTATACGAATCATTCACCTGACCATTTAGGTTTTCTGTGGCTGCACATGGATCAAAATATTTATAAGCAGGATTCCCGGGGATCTGCCACTACCACACAAGCCGGCGGCAGATGGGCCAATACCAATTTTACCCAGGGTTTTGTGATCTCTGATCTTGCAGTGGAAGCCGATGGCGCCAGTTATGCCCCGAAATATACGGAAACCGATACGCGGATGCAGGTATGGTTGCAAAAGCCGTTGGAAGCTGCAGGCAAAAAGGTAAAAATCTCCATGTCTTTCAAATTTACTGTTCCGGAATATGGTACTGACAGAATGGGCAGGTTAAAAACCAGGAACGGATGGATCTATGAAGTGGCACAATGGTTTCCCAGGATGGCGGTATATGATGATATCCAGGGATGGAATACACTGCCTTATATTGGCGCAGGTGAGTTTTACCTTACCTATGGTGATGTGGAATTTAATATTACAGCACCTGCGAACCTAATCATTGTGGGTTCGGGCGAACTGCTCAATGAAAAAGAAGTGCTTACTTCCACACAGCTTACCCGTTTGGCGAGTGCACGCAAAAGTGATCAAACGGTCATGTTGCGCTCAGCCGACGAAGTAAGGGATCCGAAATCAAGACCAACAGGCAACCTCACATGGAAATTTAAAATGCAGAATACACGTGATGTAGCCTGGGCTGCATCAAGGGCCTTTGTTTGGGACGCTGCGCGGATCAATCTACCAAGTGGTAAAACATCACTTGCCATGAGTGTGTACCCTGTAGAAAGTATTAAAAAGGATGGCTGGCAGCGAAGTACAGAATTTGTAAAAGGCAGCATTGAACATTATTCCAAACAATGGTTTGAATATCCTTACCCGGCTGCAATTAACGTGGCAGGGGTAGTGGGTGGAATGGAATATCCTGGAATTGTTTTCTGTAGTGCCGAAAGCAGTGGCGGCGACCTGTGGGGTGTTACCGATCATGAATTCGGACATATCTGGTTTCCAATGATCGTAGGCAGCAATGAAAGAAAATATGCCTGGATGGATGAAGGCTTCAATACGTTTATCAATGGACTGTCCACGCGGGAATTTAATAATGGTGAATTTGCAAAGTTTTCTTTTTTCCCCCCGGATGATATGGCCAGGGTAGCGTTTAACGATAAGATGGATATTTTGTTTACTGCACCTGATGTTGTTCAGCAATACAACCTCGGGGTGGCGGCTTACCTCAAACCCGCCATCATGCTTGATGCTTTAAGGGATGTGGTATTGGGACCAGAGCGTTTTGATAATGCTTTCAGGGAATATATCCGCAGGTGGGCTTATAAACATCCGACACCCTGGGATTTCTTCCGCACAATGGAAAATGTCAGCGGTGAAGACCTGGGATGGTTCTGGCGCGGTTGGTTATTCAACAACTGGAAAATAGACCAGGCGGTAAAAGGTGTTCAATACGTTGGGAATAAACCAGAAAATGGCGCTTCCATAACCATACAGAACCTAGAGCAGATGCCGATGCCGGTAATTGTGCTGATTAAGGAATCGAACGGGGTTCAACACAGGCTGCATCTCCCTGTTGAGATATGGCAGCGTGGCGCAGAATGGAGTTTCCAGGTGCCAACGACTACTAAGATCACCGAAGTGGTACTTGACCCAGATAAAAAAATACCTGACCAGAACAGGAAAAACAACAGCCTTACTAAAGATTTTTAATTGAATGCAGGAAGTATAATTAATGTGCTTCCTGCATTAATTCGCTTATAAGTGCTTCTTCAAGAATAATTCTTTCAGGTTTTCCATTCCGGGAGGTCCATTTGATGAGCCGAAAACAATTCAGTTCGATTTCAATGCCTGTAATTTCTCCGTCGTTATAACAGCAGCAACCCGTATTAAAATAATTGGGGCGCAGCGTTAAAAAATCTTCTGATACGTTATCATATTCCAGTTTCCTGTTACGGATCGCTTCCTGTATGGATTCGATCTCTTCCTGGTTAGAAGCTCTCTGGGCAAATAACAACTGGCGATACAATCGTTCAAGGTGGGTCAGTGATTCAAACACGGGTTGATGGGTATGGCCTGTTACCAGGAAAACATCTGTATGCTGCTCACTCCATTCATGCATCAGGGAATTATGAAGTGTTTTCAAATCAGCATCATAGGCAGGTGTGTTTGGGTTGATATTGAGAAAAGATTGGAACGGCGCCCATATTCTTGAAATAAAAAATTTACTGAACCAGTTGCCATCACTGATCTCATCACCCTGGTGTCCATGCGTACAGAAAATATGAATGCGCCTGCCTTCGATGGTTGTTTCCAGAATCACGCCTTCGTAAATGGGTACTTCTTCACCATATAAATCTCTTAACTGCAGGGGTGCAAACGGGTCATTATCCCAATACAGATCATGGTTGCCAAAGATTTTTATAAATGAATTGGAAGGAATGAATGCAGCTTCTTTCTCAAACGAGGGTGCATGTGATCTTTTAATTGCGGGCCACACGTTTTCCCATAATTCCTCGCAATCTCCCAGCGCGATATAATGAAATCCATTATCCTTATAATAATCAAGTGCTGAAAGATAGTTGGGTTCGCAGATCATGAAATCGTCTGCGCCATTTTTCCTTCCTTTATGATGATCTGAAAATATGATAAATCTGCCTGTGTTCATTTCGAACGGGATCACAATTCCTTTGTCTTTGTTTTCGTCCAGGATGGCCTTGTAAAGATCATTCAGTGCAGCAAAAACTTTTTCTCTTTTTGGTCTGGATGAGTAATGCTTCATGTACCAGAGTACCGGGCGCGTAAAGATCTTTCTGAATAATTTTCGAATCAATTCCATCCGTATTTATTCATGAGAGTGAGCAGCACACCATTGGTCCAGCCAAAACCATCCTGTGAAGGATACTCGCCACCTCCTGCCTCTAGGTCCGTTTCCATCACATTGTATTTTTCCATTAGTTTCCCGGTTTGAAGAAATACTTTTTTATTGAGTTTAAACCATCTTTCAGCAATGGTTTTTGCCAGGTCATGGTATCCGTAATTTTCAAGTGCCACAATGGTGATCCATTGTAAAGGCGCCCATCCATTGGGTGCATCCCATTGCTCTCCTGTAACATTCATGCTGGTAACAACACCGCCTTCTTTTAAAAAATTGGTTTTTAAAAATTCAACAATACGCGGCACTTCAGCCGGATCAGCAATTTGAAAGAATAAGGGGTACATGCCTGCAAGTGTGGGGACATCAGTCGTTTTGTTTTTATTGAGATCATAATCACAATACCAGCCAAGCGAATCGTTAAAAAAAATACGCTTTAACTGCTTTATTTTCCCGGCCTTTTCATAGTGAGGATCAATGTTTTCTCTAACCTCTTTTTTTGCCAGTGCATCAACAGAGGATTCCAGATGATACAGCAATGCATTCAGGTCAACCGGGATAATATCAAGTGTTTTTATTGAAGAAAGATTTCCTCCTGAGCTAAACCACCTTGAACTGAAATCCCAGCCACTGGCTGCAGCAGCCCGCAGGTGTTTATAAGTTCGTTGCATAAAACTATCCCTGCTTGCAAATGAATGATTCACAAAGAAAGACCGGGCGGCTTCCGTAACAGTTTGTACATCTTCCAAATAACTTTCCTGCCTGGGTATAGATAATGCGTCCCAGTACCTGTACAACTGAATGCCGGAAGGATTCAATGTAACGGTTGTCGTATTGGAATTATTATTTCCTTTCCAGTACAACAGTTCTTTTTCTAATGCATTGCTGTAGGTGTTATACACTTTTTCTCCTTTAATTCCAGCTAACAGTGAGACCATTAAACTAAAAAACGGAGGTTGCGACCGGCTGAGGTAATAGGTTCTGTTTCCATTTGGTATGTGCCCATGCTGATCAATCAGAAAAGCAAAATTGTTTACCATTTTTTCGATAAGATCGGTTTGTCCGCTTTCCTTCAATCCAAGCATGGTGAAATAAGAATCCCAATAATAAATTTCCCTGAATCTTCCCCCTGGAACAACGTATGCAAATGGCAAAGGCAGGAGCGAACTTCCTTTAATCAACACATCTTTTTCTCTGGTAAGCACACGCCAAAGGGTATTAATATGTGCGCGCAGACTGGTGTCGGAAGTTGTAAAACTTGATTTTATTTGCGCAGGAATATAAAAATTGGCTTCCACAAATTGCCTGAGTGCTGCCGTATCTTTTGCTGAAATTTTTGATGCACGATAAGCTTTTAATATGGAGTGAGGATCTTTTTTTGGAACGCAGTCAACAAAAATTTTACTGTCTGGAAACACGCTGCTTATCTGCACATCTTCAAACAGTTTTCCATACAGCTGATCCGGAGTGGCGGTTTGCTGGCCCCTTGCATTTCCGAACAGCAATAAAATAAAAGGTAGCAGGTACCAGTGCATGGAAAAAGTTTAGCTAATGAAGATAAAAAAACCATGCAAGCAGGCGCCCAATATTTTATTTGTTAACCTGCGGCGATCATACTGATCTCCACATTTACAAATTTAGGGAGTGCAGAAACCTGTACGGTTTCTCTGGCAGGGAAATCGCCTTTGAAGTATTTACCATAGATCTCATTGATCTCGCTGAACTGGTGCATATCAGTAAGGAAGATGGTTGTTTTTACTACCTGATTAAAATTGTAACCTGCTTCTTGTAAAATGGAACGCAGGTTTTGCATCACCTGGTGGGTCTCGTCCTGGATATCCCTGTTCTTCAGGTTACCTGTTGCAGGATCAATACAGATCTGTCCTGAAATATAAAGAACGCCATTCACCATCACAGCCTGGTTATACGGGCCGATGGGGGCAGGAGCGGACTTGGTATTGATAATTCTTTTTTCCATATGTTTTGTGATCGGCTGCAAATATCGGTTCCTTTAATTCTTTTCTTTGTAAAAATTTGATCATGGAGGTTGTTGTATTGGCTGATGAAAAAAAATGGCTCGAGTTAAAAGGATCAATGACTGCTGAACCTGAAGGAGTAACCTGGGTTCAGACCCTGGAAGAAATGGAAGCCCATCGGCAGGCAGATGTTTTTATGGATCTTGAATTTGAGGAGAATGATCATTTAGCCGTTTTGACCGGTCTGCTCCCAAAGACCATTCTTGTGAATAATGTTGTTTCCACCAACAGAGCTACTCATCCATCTTTTATACGTTTCAACGGATGGACTGGTTTTTTACACCATTCCATAATTGAAGCAGCTTGTTCGGAAGAACAAAAAACAAATGCTGAAGCGGTGTTTGCCCTTTTTGGTAAATCCATCCAGTTGCTTCCGGATGAAATTGGATTTGTAAAACCACGGGTCATCAGCCTGATCATTAACGAAGCCTTTCTTGCGCTTGAAGATGACATCAGTACAAAGGAAGAAATCAATACAGCCATGAAAATAGGTACCAATTATCCCTTTGGTCCTTTTGAATGGGCGGACAAAATCGGTACAGGAAAGATTGTAAAGCTCCTGGAAGCACTTGAAAAAAAGCAAGCAAAATACAAACCTTCCTCCCTGATAAAGGCTTAAAAACTTAGCATTTTACTAAAATAATTAGTATCTTGGACGAAATTAACATCCATGCAACCACGTTCTGTGCAAATGCCCGGATACCGGGTAAATGAATACCAGTTAGTGCTGAACCCTAATGATGCACTGAGAGAGAAAATATGCAAGGTCAAAGAAGCATTCAATGATAAGTACCATTTGCCCTTACAACGGCAGCTAAAAAGCAATATTTGTATTGCCCGGTTCAGCCATTGGGAAATGATGGAAGAAAAAATTTTATTGCGACTGCAGTCCATTGCCATGGGCATAGCCCCTTTTAAAATCGAGATCAATAATTTTGGAAGCTTTCCTACGCACTCCATTTTTTTAAATATTACCACGCGTTTACCAGTTCAACAACTCGTGCGGTCTGTAAAAACAGCAGGTACATTATTAAAGATGAATAGTGAGCACAAGCCACTCTTTCTTGAAGAACCCCACATACCGATTGCTGTGCGTTTAAAACCCTGGCAGTATGAAAAGGGTTGGCAGGAATATACACATCGCCAGTTTACAGGAAAATTCATTGCAGACAGTATGCTGTTACTTAAAAGAGCTTCAGGCGACAGGTATGCATTTCAGATTTTGAAACGGTTTGAATTCCTTAACCTGCCTGTTCTCACAAAACAGGGAAGTTTTTTTGAAGTTTAAAACAGAAAATGAAAAGCACCTTTGAAAACGAAAAAAACGCTGCCGACCAGTATAAAAAAGGCAGGGGCGCCCAGATCAATACGCATAATAGGTTTCTGAAACACCAGGTATCAAAAGAGCACCTGGAGGCCATTGATGATTGGGTGGAACCTGATCTGAAAACACAACATATAGAGATCTTTCCTAAAACCCTGGTGAACAAAGTGGAAAGTCCGGATGTAGGCATGTTTTACAGTATGAATCCTTTCCAGGGATGTGAACATGGATGTATTTATTGTTATGCCCGCAATTCATTTGAATATTGGGGTTATAGTGCTGGCATTGATTTTGAATCGAAGATCCTTGTAAAGAAAAATGCGCCGCAATTGTTGCGTAAATTTTTAATGCATCCTAAATGGGAAGGGCTTCCTATTGGGCTTAGTGGTAATACCGACTGCTATCAGCCTGCCGAAAAAGAATTCAGGATTACAAGGAAATTACTGGAGATCTGCAATGAATTCAATCAGCCTGTGGGTATCATTACAAAGAATGCAGGAATATTAAGAGATAAGGAACTGCTTCAGGAAATGGCTTCAAAAAAACTGGTATCAGTATTAATGACCATCACAAGTTTTAATGAAGATCTCAGGAGGGCAATGGAGCCAAGAACTACAACGGGTAAACAAAGGATCAGGACGATAAAAGAACTGACCTCATTGGGTATTCCTGCAGGTGTTATGATGGGACCAGTAATTCCCGGGTTAAATGACCATGAAATGCCAGCGATTTTAGAAAAGGCCAGTGAGGCCGGTGCTACATTTTCTTCTTACACTTTCATCAGGCTCAATGGTGCCATCAAACTGCTATTCCACGACTGGTTGCATAAAAATTTTCCGGATCGCGCCGATAAAGTATGGCACATGATAGAAGATGGCCATATTGGAAAGGTAAATGACAGCAGGTTTGGAGTACGTATGCGTGGGGAAGGCAATCTTGCTCAATTAATTGCCGACCAATATGAAATTTATACGAAGAAGTTTAAGCTTGATCATGAGAGAATGGATCTGGACAGGACTATTTTCAAAAGGCCTGGTCAGCAGGGAAAACTTTTTTAACGATATGTAAACATATCTGGTTCTGCATCCCAAGAACAAACCATTGTTTATGCAGAAGCTCTTTACCACAATTTTGCTTTCCATATTCGGCGCAGCTTTATTTCAACCAGCTTCAGGCCCTGATAAGCCGATAACCATAAAAAACATGTCCGTAGAAGTAAAGGCATTTACCTCACATGCAGTTACAAATCTTAGTATTGAACTTTATAATCCAAATGACCAGCAGATGGATGGTGAATTGTTATTCACGATTCATGAAGGTCAGGTAATTAATGGATTTACACTGGATATAGAAGGGAAGCAAAGGCAGGGCGTAATTGTTGAAAAATCAAAAGGCCGGATGGCATATGAAACAGTTGTAAATCAACGCATCGATCCAGGTCTTGTGGAAAATATTGGAGGGAACAATTACAGGTTAAGAGTTTACCCTGTTCCTGCACATGGTATGCGTAAGGTTACCCTATCGCTTATCCAGGAATTGTTGCCAGGGAAGGGTGGGCTTTTTTACGAGCTGCCATTAACCTGGAATGTGCCGGTTGAACAGTTAGAAATAAATATCCAATCATTTTCAGGAAGTGAGCCGATTGCCCTTTCCGGATTTATAGAAAATGAAATATTTAATAGCGAAGCGTTGATGCTTAAATTAAAAGATCTGGTACTGAGTCAATCAATTGGCTTTTTCATTCCGGTAAATTTAAATAAGACATTGATTTGCGTAGATGACAGCAATCGATTTTTTGCAAGGATGCCTTTTACTGAAGTCCAGCATAATGGAAGCGGTTCTTCATTGTCTATTTTATGGGATGCATCCTCTTCAGGACAATTGCGGGATAGAGAAAAAGAATTTGCGTTCATAAAAAACTTTATCATCATACACAAGCCGCGCACAATTAAACTTGTGGTATTTAGTAATGAGGTTAATGCGTTCAGGCAGTTTCAAAATGTTGTTGCTGCAGATTCCATTATTCGTTTTTTAAAGGATCAGCCTTTTGATGGCGCAACTGATTTTAATTTTCTTGCGCAAAGCAGGTTTTTATCTTCGGACAATCTGTTGTTTTCCGATGGCTTGCAAACAATGGGTGCCACAAAGCTCCCGGCAAGGTCAAAAATTCATGTGATTCAAAGCGCTTCCTCCTCTAACGCTGCATTTTTGCGTGAACTTGCTTTCGCAAATGGAGGACATTATATAGACCTTCAGAAGCTGAATGTAGCTGATGCCATTAACCAACTTGAGCAGCATCCTTTTCAGTATGTAAAGTTTGAAACAAAAAATCTTAATAATGTGGCGGCGGAATACAATGAAGGTTATGTCACTGTTTGTGGAAATCTGGTGGGTGATGAAGGCTTAATTTCTCTGCAACTTCCGGGAAATAGTAAACAAAAGATCTTCATAAATAAGAAGCAGGGTTGTAATGAAACTGATTTGTCTGTTAACCATCTTTTTTCACAAATAAGAAAACTGCAAAACAGTTCCCGTGATCTTAATGGCGTTCAGGCATTTGCAAAGTCAAATGGCCTTGTTTCTTCTTTCACTTCTTTAATTGTGCTGGATAATCTTTCCGATTACATCAGGTTCAATATAATGCCGCCACCGGATCTGCTGGAGGCTTATCATCAAAATATGATCGTAAGCCATTCAAAGGTTGATGAAGAGAAAGAAGACGAAACACAGGAGCATCTTGAAGAAATGATGGATGACCTTAAAGAGATGGTGGCTTCAAAACAGCAATGGTGGAATAAAAAATTTCCGCTAAAGAAACGCCCAACGCAACAAACTTCGAATTCAGGTCAGTTGGTGCGTTATCAAACACCTACTCCAAGGGATACAACAATTATTGTGCGTATGGAATCACAAGCTATAGTGGCTGAAACTGTAGTTGTGCAGGATAGCGAGACTGAAGATAGGACAACAGTCAGGCGTGCACTTACAGGAAGTGTTGCTGTAGTTAGCGCAGTTCCGGGAGCGGAACCTTCTATAAGGATTCGGGGATTTAGTTCAATGGCTCCTTCAAATAATTTATCTATATCCGAACTGCAGGAGGTAGTTGTAAATGCTGTTTCAGAAAATCGTTCTGTCAATGCGTCAATTGAGTTTGATATGAAAATAGACAGTGTAAATTCGGAAGCTATTTTTTCAAATAAGGATATGCGATCGGTTGATCATTTAATTGCTTCGATCAAGAAAAAAAATCCTGCAAATAGGTATGCTCATTATTTAGTCCTGAAGCAATCCAAATGGCACCAATATCCTCAATTTTATATGGAAATGGCCGATCTTTTTCATTCTTACGGAATGAAAAAAATCTCGCGACGTATTTTAAGCAACCTATGCGAACTCGAATTAGAGAACCATCAGCTGTTGCGTGCCATGGCCTATCAAAGCGAAAGTCATGGCGATTTTAAAACAGCAGTTGAAGTGTACCGCCAGGTTTTTAAAATCAAAGAAGAAGAGCCGCAGTCTGCCCGTGATCTTGCCATGGCACTTCATAGGAATGGGCAGCACCAGGAAGCAGTTGAATTACTTTACCAGGTTTTGCTGCTTTCTGATGAAGAGGTAAGCGACAGGTTCGAAGGAATAAAAGAAGTGGTGCTTTCTGATTTCAACAATATAATTGCTTCTGTTCAGGATCTGGATCTAAGGAATTTTGATCGCTCCGTATTTGTTCACCTGCCAGTAGATCTTAGAGTCGTTATTGATTGGAATAAAGACCAGACTGATATTGATCTTATTATAAAAGAACCTGGTGGTGATAGCTGTTTCTACAAAAATAAAAACACCAGATCTGGCGGAAGTTTGTCTGAAGATATGACGGAAGGGTATGGGCCAGAAGCCTATATGATCAGGAAGGCCATTAAAGGAAAATATGAAATATGGATTGATTATTTTGGTGATGGTTACCAGAAGCAACACGTGCCTGCAGTGATTAAATTGAGCATTTACCGAAACTTTGGAAGGCCAGACCAAACACTGAAAGTCAAAATAATTTCACTGGACAATGAAAAGGAGCGCATCAAACTGGATGAAATCATATTTTAAAAATGATCTGAATCTTTCAAAAATATTTTTTTTAAGATTTGATGTAGGATGTATTTTCCCTCTATCTTTGCAACTATAAAAAAATAAAACATGCTTCGATTTAGTTATTTAATAAAAAATGATTTCACCAAACCAGGTGATCGGCGGGGCATGTGTATATAATTGATTAATTGAATTGATCATTGAAGCCCCGCACCTGCGGGGTTTTTTATTACCCCTATGTAAAAAATTTTATGTTGACGATATAAAACATGAGTTATGTTATGGCAATTATTTAGACGAGACAGTTTGAGGTCTGTTTTTGAAGGACATTTTGTAGATGCAAAGACTTTGTATGCCTATAAGTTTAATGTGCTTTGCAATGTAAGTTTTATAGGAGAACTTGACACCTCTATGGCTTATGCCTTTATCATGGAACAATTTGGAAGCGAGATCAGGGATGTTTACCAGCACTGTTATTTTGAGCAAAGTGATCATGCGCTTTATTTCAACAATACCCTCATTTTGTTGCAAGATAAAAGACTGATTGAACTCGGAAATAATTATTGCCAGGTATTACACAGACCTAGGCAGAATGTGTGGGCACATGCGCTTTTAAAAAATTTATCAGTATATAAATTAGTTCAGCCTGCACCTTCAATCGGTTTCTCCTGGCAGGTTTCTGCACAATAACCACCAGCCGGCAATGCCCTGGTATTCAGAGCATGTAGCTGGCTGGTTTTTTGAAGAAAAATATCGAATTGTTCAAAGGAATTTTTAATCAGAGTATCAGGATATAAATCGACGTTATGGCAAAATTAAAATTGACAGGAAAAGCAATCCGGAACATTGGTTACCCTGAAGGTCCGGTGATCAGCATTGCTATGAATACAATGGAGCGCAATTTTAAACATCTTTCAGAGCAGGAAGCATTGGAAATTTTATCTGCTATTCTGCAAAGCCCAAATGAATATGCTAGCGATCCGGTTTTGGGCAAGATTGCTGAAACCCTGATTCCAAAACCAAAGTCCGGCAATGCAGAAATTTCGTTGAATACTGAAGGAATTTCATTTAGTGTTTTTGGCAGTGAAGGAATTGAGCCCGGTGCCATGCACCAGATGTACACTGCAGCTAAACTGCCCATAGCGGTGGCAGGTGCATTGATGCCGGATGCACATTCAGGTTATGGGTTACCAATTGGTGGTGTGCTTGCCACTGAACATGCAGTCATTCCTTATGGTGTGGGTGTTGATATTGGTTGCAGGATGTGTTTATCTGTTTTTGATGTCGATCCTAAAGAGCTGTTGGGGAAGGAACATTTTTTCACCAGGGAACTGAATGAAGCTACTTTGTTTGGAAGCGGAGCGCAGTTTGAAATGGCCGCTGATCATGAAGTGATGTACCGGAAAGAGTTTGATGAGTTGCCATTACTGAAAAGCATGCACGGAAGGGCATGGAAACAATTGGGTTCCTCTGGTTCAGGAAATCATTTTGCTGAATTTGGAATTGTGGAGATCCTGCAGGATGATCAGCAACTGGGCATTGCACCAGGAAATTATTTGGGATTTTTAACCCATTCGGGTTCACGTGGACTTGGTGCAACTGTTGCCAACCACTATACAAAGATCGCAAAGGAAAAACGTAAGTTGCCGGGCGAAGCATCCAATCTTGCATGGCTTTCACTTGATGAAGCAGCAGGACAGGAATATTGGCTGGCAATGAATCTTGCAGGTGATTATGCATCGGCCTGTCATCACATCATTCATGAAAAGATCTCAAAGCAGCTGGGCCGGAAACCAATTAGGATGGTAGAGAACCACCACAATTTTGCATGGAAGGAAACATGGGAAGGGAAAGAGGTGATCGTACACCGTAAAGGTGCTACACCCGCGGGCACAAACGTGCTGGGCATCATCCCTGGTTCTATGACAGCGCCTGGATTTATTGTAAAAGGAAAGGGCGTAACAGCCTCAGTCAATTCTGCTTCCCATGGTGCCGGTAGAAAAATGAGCCGTACAGCCGCGCTCAATTCTGTTACACATCATCAGTTGAATGAGGTGCTTGCCAAACATGGCGTGAAATTGTTAGGTGGCGGACTGGATGAAGCGCCTTATGCTTACAAGGATATTCATCAAGTAATGGCAGCACAAAAAGAACTGGTAGACACGCTGGGAATGTTTCATCCTAAAATAGTAAAAATGGATGGTGCGGTGGCAAAGCAATGGCGGAAGAAAAATAAATGACAGGCCTCAGGATTTCCAATAAGCATCCTGGTATTTTCTTGTCCATGAAGATTTTTCTGCGTTGCGTTTTTTGTTTCTTCTTCTTAGCCAGAAAGGAATAACGATGACAATAAAAAGAAACATAACATAGTATTTCGACTGGAGGCCATAACCAATGATGTGAAGTTTTGAAGCATTGGGTGCAGGCTTTTCATTGATTGCTCCATAGAAAAATTTGTTCTTCCATTGATCAAGAAGTAAGGGGTCTACACTTTTTTTAATATAGGCTGAGTCAAATTCACTGGATGCAATTAAAGAATGAAATGATCGCCTGTTGTGTTGGATATTTGGTTCTTTGTTGGTATCGAAATACCTCCATTCATTATCAATAAAGGCTTCAACAACATAATGACCAGGAAGGCCGATGTGCCTGAAAGGAATATTGAGCCTTCTGAATATTTCAACCATCACAATGGCCTGCTGGCTGCAGGCAGCCATAGGAAATTTCATGATATCATCAGGAATAACAATTGCCGACAGATCATTCCAAACAAGACCCGATATTTTGGCCAGTGCATTTTGCTCAAAACTGTAATGCGAATAACCATGGTAAAATCTTTTACGCATGATCTCAGCGATGTAATTAAAATAAGCGAGGTCTTTTTTTCGTTCACTTCCAAACTTTTCCTCAGCAGCAAGTATGACGTCATTGACAGACCGCAATTTTAAGAAATATTCCTGGTCATATTCTTCATTGAGCGTTTCTGAAAATGCACTTTCTGATGGAGATTTGCTATGTAAGAGGTTTACACTGCAAAAAAATAAAAGGATAAGTATAATTAGCCTTGGCATTTATATATAGGATGTTCAGATTTCGAAATAAAAATATAAATATTTTTATAAAGTCAAATCCCTGCCGCTAACAGCTAACAGCTCTTCTCTATACCTTAATATAGATTTTACGTCTGTCCATCCAATAACAGATCGCCCACATAAATAAGATCACGGTAAGTGCAAACAGAAGTGATCCAAGTTCCTTAGGACCCGGCAGGAACTTATACACTTTCTCGTACATAAAATTCCAGGGGCTGATAAATACAGCTTCGCCCTTTGCATTCAATCCGTTAGGAATCCTGATCAACCTTAATCCCTTTGGCAGAAAGGCACTCAATGCAAAAACAAATAGCGCGTTCTTTCCAAAAACATCAAAGAACCGGGTCCACCATCCGCGCATATTTTTTAATTCTATAGCGTAGATCATGGTGGCCAGTAAGGCTATGGCCATACCCGTTGTTAGTACAACATAGGAGCTTGTCCATATTTTTTTATTCACGGGAAAACTTTGCCCCCAAATGTAACCTGTGATCAGTAATGCCATTGAGGCCACGAATAATCCGGTAATGGTTTGATACATCACCTGGTGGTCTGCATCTGTTTTTTTTATTGTGTCCTGCGCAGGAAAAACATTTGGCCCTTGCAAAATTGCAAATTCTTTTTTCTTATCCATGATATAAGCTCCAACCAGGTAGCCTAAAATTACCTGCACAATGGCGGGTAGGGTACTCATGATTCCTTCGGGGTCAAAAGGAATGCCTTCTCCCTTATACATATGGTGAGTACCCAGTATGGCTTTGTCAATCTCAGTTCCGAACCAACCATTTAAACTATAAGGGTCTGAGGGATTTCCGAGCACACAAAGCAACCAGTAAAACAACAATAGCAGCAAACCGGCAAGGAAGGCGCCCCTGGGTTTCAGGTAATAAATAATGATGGAAGCAAAAAAATAGCAAACAGCGATCCGCTGCAACACACCGAATATTCTTACCCCGGTAAGGTTGCCCTGGTTGTTTATAGATGTCCATCCGATCCATTCATACGCTCCACCCTGCCATCTCAGGAAAGGCCACCAATTCAGGAACAATCCAATGGCAAAAATCAACAAGCTTCTTTTGATCACTTTTTTCCAGAATGATGCAGGTCCCGCAGTCCTGAGCCTGGGCATTACAAACGCCATGGCATTTCCTACTGCAAACAGGAAAAAAGGAAATACAAGGTCTGTTGGAGTCAGTCCGTGCCAGGGTGCATGTTCCAGGGGATCATAAATAGCCCCCCAGGTACCCGGGTTGTTCACCAGTATCATCAGGGCTACAGTGGCACCACGAAAAACATCGAGCGAATAATAACGCTGGTTCAAATGAGAAAATTTATTAAATGTAAATATCAATCTGCGAATCTGCTAATTGCTCATTAGCCCAATAGATTATTTACTTTTGATGCCAACTACATGCAACCTCAAAACCTGATTCATCCAACTGCCATAATAGATCCCGGGGCACAAATTGGTAAGGGTACACGGATTTGGCATTTCTGTCATATCATGCCACTGGCCAGTGTAGGAGATGGGTGTACCATAGGCCAGAATGTTTTCATAGATAACCATGTGGAAGTTGGCAACAGGGTAAAGATCCAGAACAATGTTTCTCTTTATAATGGCGTCATCATCGGGGACGATGTTTTCCTTGGACCTTCAGTGGTATTTACCAACGTGATCAATCCAAGGAGTTTTATAGAAAGAAAAAATGAATTTAAACCCACCCTAATTTCCAACGGAGCAACCATTGGTGCCAATGCCGCCATCATTTGCGGAATTTCTATTGGCGCTTATGCTTTGGTTGGTGCCGGCGCAGTGGTTACGAAAAGTTTTCCACCATTCGCTTTGGTCACCGGGAACCCTGCTACACAGAAAGGCTGGGTAAGTAGATCTGCTTATAAGCTGATTTTCAATGATAAAGGAGAAGGGGACTGTCCTGCAACCCGTGAGAAATACAGGTTAAACGGAACTAAGGTCGAAATTCTGGAGTAACTAATTCAAAATCTGTCTTTTTTGAAGATTTGTCAGTCACAGCGCAAAGGCTATATTTGCACCGCATCTACATGCTCATCCATTTATCTGTGACTGAGAATGGCGAAGCCATGTAATTAAACCTGTGAACGCTAAGTGGTTAGCTATATATACCCGTCCCCGCTGGGAAAAGAAAGTCAACCAGCTTTTAAAGGAAAAGGGTATTGAAAGTTACTGCCCGTTAAACAAGGTGCGGAGAAAATGGAGCGACCGGATTAAGGTAATTGAGGAACCGCTCTTTAAATCCTATGTTTTTGTAAAAATTAAAGAAGAAGACCGCGCCACTGTTCGAATGACCCCTGGTGTAGTGAACTTCGTGTACTGGAATGGAAAGCCGGCAATCATTAAAGAACGGGAGATCCAGGTGGTGAAACGGTTTCTGGATGAATATGAAAATGTGGAAGTGCGGAAGATCGAACTGACACCGGAACAGAGAGTAAGGGTCATGTCGGGCCCCATGATGGACCAGGAAGGAAAGCTCATGGAACTGAAAAATAAAACAGCCAAGGTGAGTATCGATAGCCTTGGATATATTTTGATTGCTTATATTGATAAAAACAAGCTCATTCCTGTTCAACAGACAAACCACCATTCATGAAATTTTTTTGCTGGACTTGTTTATTTGTGATCCTGTTGAGTTCCTGCGGCACTCAGCGAAGGGTGCCAATGAACTACCTGGAAAACATAGATGACACACTGATCCTGGGTAATACCGCTGCTTTGGAAGCAAGGATCAAAAAAAATGATATGCTTTCCATAAGAGTGTACAGTATGAGTATTGATCCAGCAACTGACTTACCTTATAATCTCCCTGAAACGGGTGGCCAGACCAATACTTCAGGTTTCCTGGTAGACAGGAATGGAAATATAGAATATCCAAGAGTAGGTACACTGAAAGCTGAAGGACTTTCCAAAGAAGAACTTGCAGAAGTAATTCGTCAACGATTAAGCGACCAGTTGAAACAACCCTCAGTAGTCGTGCGTTTCCAGAATTACAGAATCACGGTATTGGGCGAAGTCCGTTCTCCCGGGACTTATACGGTAGCGTCAGAAACACTAACCATCCTGGAGGCGCTTGGAATGGCAGGTGATGTAACTGAATTTGGAAGAAGAGGTAAGGTTAAGATTTTGAGAGAAGGTGCTGATGGACAACGTTCCATTGCTTCACTGGATCTTACCAGTTCCGAAATGTTCACTTCTCCTTATTTCAGGCTACAACAAAACGATGTGATCTTTGTAGATCAGACAGAAAGAAGGCTCAGGCAACAGGAACAACAACAGATAGTTCAGCAGATCGGCATTGCTACAGGGCTGATCACCACCATTGCACTTATATTAAATTTTATTAAATAACCTCTGATGGAGGAACAATTCAATCCTGCGAAAAAAGAACTGGCGGCTTTAAGTATTAAAGATCTTTTCTTTAAATACATCCGTTTTCTGCCATTGTTTATTTTAGCGATCTCCCTTTCTTTATTTGTATCCTATCTCTATTTAAGATATGCTACCCTGATCTATAGTTCTACCGGAACCATGGTGGTGAAGGATGAAAAATCCTCAGGTGGCGGTGATAAATTCGAACAGCTCCTGAATTCTGATGGAAGAAAAAATATACAGAATGAGATCGAATACCTGAAGTCGCGTCCTTTGATGGAAAGGGTGGTGCGTTCCCTCAACCTGAACTTTTCCTATATAGCTTTGGGAAATATAAAAGAGCTAAATATCTACAATTCTTCTCCTTTTTATATTGAAGCTTATAAAATAAACGACTCTGCATCTGGTTTCAGCCTGAATATTGTTTTTGAGAATGAAGAACAATTCAGGATCGATAAGGGTGGGAACCTTTTAAAGTTGGGGCAGGTATTCACAAATGAAAATGGAGTTTTCAGGATCATACGTAATCCCTGGGGCAGCATATCGAACGAATATAAAGTTGAATGGAAACCAACGCACGTTGTTGCCAACGAATTATTATCCAATCTCCTGGTTACTCCCAAACAGAATACGGGTATTCTGATCATTTCCCTTCAGGCCACGAATCCACAGCTTGCCGCCAATGTGATCAATCAGTTGATGCAGGAATACCAGGCTGCTACCATTGAAGATAAAAACCTGGCAATACAGAATACCTTGCGATTTATTGATGACAGGGTGATCTTTGTTCAACGGGAACTGGATAGCATTAACCGCCAGTTACAACTCTTCCAGCAACAAAATAATTTTATTGACCCTGAGGCGCAGTCCTCTAATTATTTTTCACGAATAGAGGAATCCAACAGAGAAGCCAGTACCCAGACGCTCCAGTTGAATAATGCCGAAATGATCACAGATTATTTAAGCGACAGGCGCAACAACTTTGCTCCCGTGCCTTCTGTTCTGGGAATTAATGATCCAACACTTTCCCAAATGATCACGGGATATAATACAACCCAGATCGACAGGCAGCGGCTGCTTGAAAATGCACCGCCCGGCAACGTGGCAGTAAAACAGGCAGAACAGGAAATCGAGGTGCTTCGCACAAAAATTCTTGAGAACCTTAGGAACATTAAAACTTCTTATCGTGCTGCCATTGGAAAGATCCAGGGACAAGGAAGCGCTGCAGAAAACCAGGTGCGCCTTTTACCTGCTAAACTCCAGGTTTATACCGATATCAAAAGAGCCCAGGGAACCAAACTTGTAGTGTACAATTCATTGCTTGAAAAAAGAGAAGAATCGGCCATTGCGCTTGCTTCCACGATTTCTAATACAAAAGTTTTACAGGATGCACAACCCAATTCATCCCCTGTAAGTCCTGATGAGAAGAGCAGCCGCCTTCTCGCCATCATCATTGGTATTGTACTTCCCGCACTTTTTATTTTTGCGCTTGAACTCCTGAATGATAAAGTCAATTCCAGGAACGATATTGAGAAAGTAACATCTGCTACCATCCTGGGTGAGGTGGGTCACAACTACGGAAAGCAGGCGCTGGTAGTAACCAGCAACAATCGCAAAGTGGTTGCAGAACAATTCAGGATACTGCGCTCTAATCTGCAGTATGTGCTCAATCACATTACCAAACCGGTGATTCTTGTCACTTCTTCTTTCAGCGGCGAAGGAAAATCTTTTATCTCAACGAACATAGGAGCTGTAATGGCCATCACCGGTAAAAGAACCATCATTCTTGAATTTGATATCAGGAAACCAAAAGTACTGGTACACCTGAACATCCCTAAAAAACCAGGACTTACCAACTACCTCCTTGGTAAGGTAAATATGGAAGATCTGCCTGTTCCAGTTCCCGGCAGCGAAAACCTTTTTGTATTGCCATGCGGGCCCGTTCCACCCAATCCTGCAGAATTGCTGCTGGATGAAAAGCTGTCTGACCTCTTTTTATTTCTTCGCGCCAATTTCGATGTGATCGTAATGGATACCGCGCCCGTGGGTATGGTAAGTGACGCGCTTACACTAAGTAAGTTTGCCGATTGTTCCCTTTACATCGTTAGACAGGGACATACTTATAAAAAACAGGTGGGCCTGATAGATGAATTTTTTCAGCAGGGAAAACTTCCCAAAATCAACTTGATATTAAATGACGTGAAAGTGAAATCCGGATATGGATATTATGGATACGGAAGGTATGGCTATGGTTATGGATCGGGCTATTTTGATGAAGAAGAAGAAGTGCCGAAGAACGGTATGAACAAATGGTTCAACTGGCTCGATATGAAAAAATGGAAAAAGAAAAAATCTAAAAGCAGCAGCATATAATGAAAGTATTGGTTACGGGAGGTGCAGGTTTTATCGGATCAAACCTGGTGGCTTCATTAATAGAACGACAGGATGTAGAGAAAGTTCGGGTACTCGATGATCTGTCCACTGGTAGTCTTGAAAATATAGATGAGTTTCACAATCATCCAAAGTTTGAATTTGTACATGCAGATATTCGCAATTATGATGATTGCCTGTCTGCTGCCGATGGAATGGACCTTATTTCCCACCAGGCTGCACTCGGATCTGTGCCCCGTTCCATCAATGATCCTCTTACATCAAATAATGTAAACATCACAGGTACACTGAATATTTTTACTGCAGCGAAAGAAAAAAAAATCAAAAGAGTTGTGTATGCAGCAAGTTCATCTACTTATGGCGATCATCCTGCATTGCCAAAAGTGGAAGATGCCATTGGCAATCCCTTATCTCCTTATGCCGTTACCAAATATGTAAATGAGTTATATGCACGTGTGTATTCCAGTGTATATGGACTTGAATTAATCGGACTGCGGTATTTTAATGTTTTTGGTCCCAGGCAAAATCCGCAGGGGCCTTATGCTGCTGTAATTCCATTATTTATTAAATCGGTATTGGACAATGAACCACCGGTGATGAATGGCGATGGTGAGACCAGCAGGGATTTCACCTTTGTTGCCAATGCTGTGCATGCAAATGAATGTGCCCTGTTCACTTCCAACAATGAAGCAGTGAACCAGGTTTATAATATTGCCTTTGGAGAAAGAACTACTTTGAATGAATTATTTGAAATGATCAAAGGCATTGCCGGCAGTGACCTTGTGCAGCAGTTCGGACCCGAGCGTGCTGGTGATGTAAAGCACAGTCTTGCAGATATATCAAAAGCAAAATCACTTTTAGGATATGCACCTCCGTATAGTGTGCGTGAAGGGATGAAGATCGCCTTTGAGTGGTACCGGGAGCGGCATCATTTTGCGTATAGTTGAGGGAGGCGTTTAGTTGTTTAGTCTTTTAGTTGTTTAGTTGTTTAGTTGTTTAGTCGTTTAGTTGTTTAGGAATACAACTGCATGAAAATGTTTTTTTCCCATTGAAACATTTTTACGATATAGTTTCTTCGCTAAAACACATCATATGTTTACCTATGGATTTGAAAAACTTTCTGTTTGGGAAGATGCAAGAGACTTAACAGTACTCATTTATAAGGTTACTTCAACCTTTCCTAAAGATGAAAAATTTGGATTGACAAATCAAATCAGGCGGTCTGCAATTAGCATTGCCTCTAATATTGCAGAAGGTTCCGGACGCAAATCAGTAAAAGATCAGGTTCATTTTTATCACTTGGCTTATAGCAGCAACCTGGAACTATTAAACCAACTAATTATCTCTAAGGATTTATTATTCATTTCAGGTGATATATTAATTGAATGCCGGAGATTTATTGAAAAGATTTCTAATAAAATTAATAACCTAAGAAAATCTATTTTGGCCAGTTCTTCTCCTAAACAACTAAACAACTAAACAACTAAACGACTAAACAACTAAACGCCTCCCTCAACTATACGCAAAATGATGCCGCTCCCGGTACCACTCAAAGGCGATCTTCATCCCTTCACGCACACTATACGGAGGTGCATATCCTAAAAGTGATTTTGCT
>MWWA01000081.1_pt1 | contig 29648 bp, 28 predicted proteins | sample 1047341 | NCBI WGS metagenome assembly MWWA01 (sample SAMN06349978, study PRJNA376086) | soil metagenome | isolation source: MS5-1 sample Antarctic (ecotone) soil | place: Antarctica | collected 2015-01-13
GTTCCATACGCTGGCTCTGGTAAAAATCAAAAATGGTGGAACCAAACATTTCTTTAAATCCTTTCTTTAAATAACATTCATTCATCGCCACTTTCCGTCGAGAATGGGCACTTCCGGGGCATTGATCTCGATAACTACATTGTCAACTTTATTTCCCACAAGGGCGGCCATGAGGTGTTCGATCGTTCCTACCCTGGCACCATTGGCTTCAATGGTGGTACTGCGGGTAGTTTCCACCACATTGTCGACATCGGCTTTTACCGTAGGGGCATTGGGAAGGTCGGTTCTTTTAAAAACAATTCCTGTATTGGCTTCGGCAGGTTTAAGGGTAATTTCCACCGTCTGACCTGTATGAATGCCTACGCCACTGATCCTGGTTTCAGAGCGGAGCGTATGCTGAAAATCCGAACATGTAGTTGTCAACTGCATGCGGCGAATGTATGAAAGAATCCTGCTATTCCCCAAAACTTGAACGACTGCAATCAAGTGGGCAGCTGTTAAAAAATGACCCTGCCATGAGGTAACGGCCGTGTAGAATCCAGCAGGCTTTGTATTTTTGCACACTTCATGCAAACCTTATCCATACCAGATGCTTTTTTCCATGAAATGGACGAACAGGGATTGGAATTGTTGAAAGATGCCGAAAAGCAGATTCCTGGCTCTGTGCATTATCGTGTCAGAAGATTTGCCCGTAATTCCAGGTGGAATGCTGAAGATGCCGGGATACTTCAATATCATTTCCAGTCTGCTGATCCCTCCCGCAATTTTCTTGAGTTAAGATTTTGCATATCTGGAAACCGTTACTGCTCCGAAGAAAATTGCAGAAAATGCCAGTCGCAGGATGAAGTACACCATGCCCGAATTGAAACGACTGACTTGCTCAGTTTCGTTTTTTCAAGCTCCCTGCTGGAGCAATTTGTGAAATCAAGAAATAAAAATTCGCTGAGTGAAGACCTGCTCTCTTTCAGGCATGAATATTCATTTTCCCGGACCATCTCTTTATGTGGCAGAACGCGGGTAGTATTGGAAGGGCTGCTGAATCATAATTATTCCGACAGTCTTGAGAATATTTTCATCAATGCCCAAACTCAGATGCTACTCCTTTACAGCCTGGATTGCATGGATGAAAAGCAGATCGATGTGATCAATTGTAAATTCCTGGCCAATGAAATCGACAGAGAAAAGATTATAAAGGCCCGTGAGATTTTAATACGGCAAATCGGTGAACCCATCACCATTAAGGAACTCAGCCGGAAAGTGGCGATGAATGAATGTTATTTAAAGAAAGGATTTAAAGAAATGTTTGGTTCCACCATTTTTGATTTTTACCAGAGCCAGCGTATGGAACATGCCAAATATCTTTTGTATGAAAAAGGACTGACGGTTACAGAAGTTTCCGTGCTGCTTGGTTATTCTTCCATTTCTCATTTTTCCACTGCATTTAAAAAGCAAACAGGTTTGAAGCCTTGTGAGTTGTTGTTGAGAGGAGGTTAGGGGTTAGGGAAAATTTATTTTCAGTCTGGAATCAACCTTCCCATTATCCCATTATCCCATTATCTTCCCAACATGTTTACTGTAATTGCCGGAACGGTATTACTTGCGATGGTTCATGCATTGATTCCCAACCATTGGCTTCCACTGGTGGCGGTGGCAAGGGCAGAAAAATGGCAGCCGAGGGAAGTAACGATGATAACTTTCATTGCAGCCTTTGCACATGTGCTTGGCACTGTGGCACTCGGAATGATCCTGGGCAAAATTGGTAAAGAACTTGAAGCAAGCTATGGCAACACCATCTACCTGGCCAGCTCTGTTTTACTCATCGTTTTTGGATTGATCTATTTTACAGTGAACCTTCCCCACCATCACCACAGCTCCCAGAAAGACGTGGTGGCCTATAAAAGAAGTAAGCGAAAATGGGTGATGATCTTTATAGTAATGATGTTTCTTTCTCCCTGCCTGGAAGTGGAAAGTCTTTTTTTATCTGCTGGTGCTTATGGAATGGGGTTCGTTGTTACGCTTGCATTGATTTATGCAGTGGTCAGTATCACCGGTATCATGATCCTGGTGGCACTCGGATTTAAAGGTGTGAGGTTATTGAGTGACAGCTTTATCGAACACAACGAAAAAAGGATCAGCGGGATGGTGCTGATTATTGTCGGTATCGTTTCTTTTTTTCTGCATTAGGCCATCAGCTTTTCAATCATTTTTTTTCTGTGCAACCACAATTGTCGAAGTGAAAGGAAATGAAAACCAAAGGCCAGGGGTACCAGTACTGCAGGCAAATAAATAAAAGGAAAGTTTCCTAAAAGCAACAATCTTTCATCAAACGGGTATTGCTGCACCGGTGAAGGCATGGACAGGGCTGCAGCCCTCAGTGTATTGGCAAGCAAAATAATTCCGGTTATGTTGAAGGCGATTACAACAGGTTTCCTTCCGTAAGGAAATTTAAAGACAACATATCCTGCTACTATTGCCAGCAGACCTGCATAAATATCATGATTGGCTCCTTCAAAACTCATGACCTGTGGTAAAAAACCCGTTTGATAACCATGCCAGAACCAAAGTTCCACCAGCACTCTGAAGGCCTGGAAAAAGATCAGCCAGTGTAAGGGTGTTGCCATGAGCATTGATCTGCCTGAAGCAGAAAAAGAAAATAGTATAATAGCGGTCAATGCTGCCAGCGCGGCAAACATAGGTTTTGGAGGTAAGGCAGCACCATCAAAAATTCCTATCATAGACAAAAAGCCTGTTAGAATGATCCAGGCAAAAAAGATGAAAACAAACTGTTGGACAGGACGTTTTTTAGTTAGTACAGGATCATTATTTGTAATGATTTTTATTCCTTTAATTACCACCAGCAGGGTTAGGAGGGTAATAATGGATAAGAGTATCGCTGAAACCTGCAGTGAAGCCATTGCTCAAAGTTTCATCTAAATTAACTGGACTGCATAATGCTTACAAGAAAAAAAATATTAATCTGTATTTAATATTTCCTGAATTGAATCTTTAACGGCATCAATTGTAATGTCAAGATCTTTCTGGCTAAGCGCATTGCTCAGGAACCAGGTTTCAAAAGCAGAAGGAGGGAGGTAGATCCCGCGCTTCAGCATGGCATGAAAGAATTTGTTGAACAGTGCATTGTTGGAAGCGGCAGCTGAAGCAAAATCATTAACCGGTTGATTGCTGAAATGCAGGGAGATCATTGATCCGCATTGATTGATCACGTAGGGCAGGTCAAACGACTTCAAAGTTTTATGCAAACCTTCTTTTAAATAAAGGGTTTTGGTTTCAAGATCATCATAAACAGATGGATTGTTTTTCAGATAGCTGAGTAAAGTAAAGCCGGCAATCATCGCAAGGGGATTTCCGCTGAGTGTTCCTGCCTGGTAAACATTTCCCAGTGGAGCGATCTGCTTCATAATGATTTCTTTTCCTCCGAAGGCGCCAACAGGCATACCGGCCCCGATCACTTTTCCATACGTAACCAAATCAGCATCAATATGCAGTCGCTCCTGTGCGCCGCCGGCTGCCAGCCTGAATCCTGTCATTACCTCATCAAAAATAAAAACAATGCCTTCCCTGTTACAAATGGAGCGGAGTCCTTCAAGGTATCCTTCAGCCGGTAGGATGCAGCCCATATTTCCTGCAACCGGTTCAATAATGATGGCAGCTATACTGTTTTTGTTTTCTTTCACCAGTTTTTCAACTGCTTCAAGATTGTTATAAGGTGCATTTAAGGTATCTGCAGATACACCTGCGGTTACTCCGGGTACAGTTTGAATATTAAATGTTGCAAGGCCGCTTCCTGCCTTTACAAGAAAGCTGTCGGCATGGCCATGATAACAACCTTCAAACTTGATGATCTTATTTTTTCCTGTATAACCTCTTGCCAGCCTGACGGCACTCATACAGGCTTCGGTGCCGCTGCTTACCATTCGGATCAGGTCAACATTGGGCACCATAGATTTTACCAGTTCCGCCATCTCCACTTCCAGTTCTGTAGGTGCACCAAACGAAGTGGCTTCAAGTGCTTTTTCACGAATGGCATGCACAACAGGGTCAAACACGTGACCCATGATCATAGGTCCCCATGAATTGATATAATCGATGTAACGGTTATCATTCACATCATAGAGATAGGCACCCTTTGCAGATTTAAAAAAAACAGGTTGGCCACCTACGCTTTTAAATGCACGCACGGGTGAGTTTACGCCACCGGGAATGGATTTTTGCGCGCGATCAAAAAGTTCTATGCTGCGGGAAAAGTTCATGGTCAATGGTCAATGGTCAATGGTCAATGGTCAATGGTCAATGGTCAATGGTCAATGGTCAATGGTCAATGGTCAATGGTCAATGGTCAATGGTCAATGGTCAATGGTCAATGGTCAATGGTCAATGGTCAATGGATTTGCGAAATTAAATGATCCTGATCACTATTCCTTTTTTGATATGAGGCCCGATAAAAGAACAAAGCTTTTAGTGATCTGGAATTCAAGTAATGTTAGGTCTACGACCTTCAGGTATCCCAATTCATGGGCTATATCAAATGCAGTATCCTTTCTATTAATGATCCTCTGGCTATTTCATAGAATCTTTTTCTTTCCACAAGGGATTTTCTTGATCCCGCTTCTGAAAAATTGAGATGAACCGACAAGGCTGCCCTTCTGATTTGGGATGCCAGGCAGAAGTTTTCATTTTTGGGAAAAAAAGAGACAATTCTGTAGCATTCCAAAACAAGTTTTTTTGTATGCAGAAATGCTGCAAGCTTTTGATGATTCAGTAAAAGGAACATTTTCGATTTTTCATTTAAGCTAAACCATAGCGAAAAATTTATTTACAGAAAAAGCCCCTAAAAAATTTTCATTTTCCCTGGTTTACTATGCCTGCCTCCCTCATTCACCTTTCACTATTCACCATTGACTATTGCCCCCCCATTCATCATCCTCACCACGTCTTTTGCAAAATAAGTTGCGATCATATCAGCCCCTGCTCTTTTCATAGAGGTTAGGGTTTCTATAACTGCTTTATCATGATCGATCCAACCCATTTTTGCAGCGGCTTTGATCATGGCATATTCACCACTGATATTGTAACAACTCACGGGAACGTCTACACTGTTTTTCACTTCACGGATGATATCAAGATAAGAAAGTGCAGGTTTAACCATAACCATATCTGCTCCTTCTTCCACATCCATCATGGCTTCCTTAACAGCTTCAATGCGGTTGGCATAATCCATCTGGTAAGTTTTTTTATCCCCAAATCCCGGAGCAGAATCCAGTGCATCCCGGAAAGGCCCGTAAAAACAGGAAGCATATTTTGCACTGTAAGCCATGATGCCTGTTTTATGATGATTGCTTTTTTCCAGAGCTTTTCTTATGGCGCCGATCCTTCCATCCATCATATCGCTGGGTGCCACAAAATCAGCACCTGACGCGGCGTGACTCACACTCATCTGCGCCAGCACTTCCACAGTGGCATCATTTACGATCTCGCCATTTTCTACGATGCCATCATGGCCAAACGAAGAGTAAGGATCGAGTGCCACATCCGTCATAACCAGCATACCGGGTACCGCTTCTTTTATGGCACGGATACTTCGTTGCATCAACCCATCCGGGTTCAGTGCCTCGGTACCCTTATTATCTTTCAGCGCGTCTTTTGATTTTACAAATAACAATACACATTGCAATCCCATTGCCCATAATTCCTTTACCTCCATGACGGTCATATCCAAAGAACGCCTGAAATATCCGGGCATGGAACTGATTTCAGCAACCTGGTTTTCACCTTCAATGATGAATAAAGGAACAATAAAATCATTGGGAGATAGTATGGTTTCCGCAACAAGGTTTCTTATGGCTGGTGATTGCCGGAGTATTCGGTTGCGACGTGGTAAAAACATAAATCGATCCTTTGAAAATGTAATGAATAAATAATTTTAAACAGACGGTCAATCTTTAATGAGATATATTTCTATAAAAGCTTGATCCTTGTCGCTCTTCCTTTGCACCTTGTTATCTTCCTTCTACCCAATCCTTCGGCTTCAACAACACCTCCACCAGTTTTGCTTCCTCACTCCCTGGTTGTGGGTGATGTTCATAATCAAATCTAACAGTCGGCGGAAGGCTCATTAATATGCTTTCCGTTCTTCCATTGGTTTTTAGTCCAAACAGGGTTCCGCGGTCATGCACCAGGTTGAACTCAACATATCTTCCACGCCTGATCTCCTGCCAATATTTATTTTCGGATGAATAGCTGGTGTTTTTTCGTTGCTCTACGATGGGCAAATAGGCGGTGGTAAATGTGTCACCGCAGGCTTTTCCAAAATCCATCCAGAAAGAAATTTCTTTACTTACAGAGGGTCTTTGATGATCATAAAATATGCCGCCAATGCCTCTTCTTTCATGATCCCGGTGGTGGTTCACAAAATACCCGTCACATTCTTCTTTGAATTTTTTATAAAAATCCTTGTCGAAACCATCGCAAACTTTTTTATAGGTTGAATGAAAATGAAAGGCATCTTCCTCAAATAAATAATAAGGCGTAAGGTCGGTTCCGCCACCAAACCATCGATCGATCACTGTTTCGTTTCCATCAACCTTGCCATACAATTCAAACATGCGGTAATTACAATGAACTGTTGGTACAAAAGGATTGGATGGATGGATCACTATGGAAATGCCGCAGGCAAACCATTTCAGCTGCTGATCACTATATGCCTGCACCGACGCATTTGATTTCAACTGGCTTTTCATCGCTTCCGTTACATCACCAAATACCACAGAAGTATTTACGCCACCTTTTTCAAAAACATTTCCATTGGCAATTACCCTTGTTTTACCACCACCGCCTTCTTCACGGATCCATTGGTCTTCCTGAAATTTTGATTTACCATCGGTCGCTTCCAGCGCAGCACAAATATGATTCTGTAAGGTACTGATCATTTTTATCCATGCTCCTCTTGTTTTAGAATCAGGCAGCGTAGTGATCTCGTTATGGTAAAAATCTTCAATTGTCATTCGAAGGCTGATATTCTTTTACGGCATCAACAAATGCTTTGGCATGATCAACAGGAATATTGGGTGTGATGCCATGACCCAGGTTGGCAATATAATTCTGAACTCCAAATGCATCGATCATTTCCTTTACCCATATCTTAATTTGTGGAATGGGTGCCAGCAGTTTTGCTGGATCAAAATTTCCCTGAAGCGTAATATTGTTGGAGGTTAACTTTCTTGCATATTCCGGACTGATGGTCCAGTCAATACCTATTCCTGATGCTGAACTTTTGCTCAGGTCTTCCAGTGCATGCCATGTTCCTTTAGGAAACAGTATAACTGGTGCATGATCTTTTAATGCATCTGCGATCTGCAATAAATAGGGTTGTGCGAATGTTTGAAAATCAGATGGGGAAAGTGAACCTGCCCAGCTGTCAAAAACCTGCACCGTATCAGCTCCGGCTTTTACCTGTGCAACAAGATATTTTATGGTGATGTCTGTAATCTTTTGCAGAAGGCTGTGCGCAAGTGCCGGTTCGGTATAAACGAATTGTTTGGCCTTGTCCCAGGTTTTGCTTCCTTTTCCTTCCACCATATAGCAAAGCAGGGTCCATGGTGCACCGGCAAAACCAATTAAAGGTACGCGCCCGTTCAATTCTTTTTTAGTAAGTGCAAGTGCGCTGGTCACATAAGAAAGATTTTCTTCAACGCCTTCCGTTATCAATGCATTTACATCCGCCTTTGTCTTGATTGTTTTAGGTAGAGAAGGTCCCTTTCCTTCTTCCATCAATACTTCCAGTCCCATGGCCTGCGGAATCACCAGGATGTCAGAGAAAATGATGGCAGCATCAACCCCTACCTGGTCGATTGGCTGTAGCGTGATGGCAGTTGCGAGTTCAGGTGTTTGAACCCGTGTAAAGAAATCATATTGATTTCTGAGCTTGATGTAGTCGGGTAAATACCTGCCTGCCTGGCGCATCATCCATACAGGGGGCCGTTCTACTTTTTCTTTTCTCAGTGCTCTTAGCAGCAGGTCGTTTTTTAATGTGGTCATCATATTTCCGGGCTTTCCTATTTATTAAAATGTATTATGATTTGCTCCATCATTTTCTTTGGGTCGGGTTCGGGACTGGTAATGATTTCATTAGCTGTATATTCTAATAAAGTTGATGCGGTGGTGTTTCCAATAGCAAAACAAACGGAGGCCTCATGCAGTTGATTCTTTTTAAAAAAACTTTTTACGGCTCCCGGACTGAAGAAAAGCACACCATCAAAAGCATTATTCAGCTGTTTACTGTTTTCTTCTGATGTGTACACGTTCACTTCGGATAATTCTATACCTGCTTTCATCAGGATCGATGGTAATTCATCTCTCCTCGAATGACCACAGAAAAAACAAATAGCGCTGATGCCTTCTTCAATGATCATTGCTGCCAGTTCTGTTGCATTGCGTCCTTTGGTAACGAGCTTTGATCCGGGGAAAGCGTTTTGAACAGCCAGCCCGGTTTTCCCCGCCAGCGCAAAAATAGTTTTGTCCACCAGCTTTTCTTTTTGTTCATCAAGGAGGGTAGCTACAACATCCACTGCATTTGAACTTGTGAAAACAAAACACCGATGCATGCTTACCTTTTCAATCACATCATGCTTTGTTTCTGCTTCGTAACATGGAATGATGCTTTGAAATTCATGTTCGGTGATTTCCATTCCACTGTGATCAACAATTGCTTTTGTTGCTGGTTCAAGCAATTTTGTTGAAAGGATCTTAATGGTTTTCATTTCCGGGAAGGCCATTTTTTCTGATCATGTCAACAATGGCCGTTCCACCCTTATCCAATAATTCATTACCTGCCTGCACCCCCATGGTGCTCGCCAGATTAACAGGAAATTGTTTTTCTATTTCAAGTTTTTGTTTTCCATCCGGACTCACCACATTTCCTTTCAGGATCACCTGTTCGTTTTCTATGCGGGCAAGCGCAGAAATCGGCGTAGAACAACCGCCGTAAAGCGCCCTTAAAAAATCCCTTTCGATCTTTGTACAGATAGCGGAAGGCTCATGGTTTAAAGGGTAACAGGCTTCAAATGCGCCTTCATCGCCTTCCCTGCAAACGATCATGATCGCGCCCTGGGCAGGCGCGGGTAACATCCAGTCAAGGTCAACTGATTGCGGTGGCCGAAGGTTGATCCTTTCTAATCCGGCAGCTGCGAATATGGCGCCATTCCAGTGATGTTCTTCCAGCTTTCGTAAACGTGTATTCACATTACCTCTCAGGTTTTCTACAATGTGGCCCGGGTACCGGTAGATCCATTGCGCGATCCGACGGACACTTCCCGTTGCAATGATGTATTGCTGTTGATTGTTCCTGTTTGTGGGCGCAAGTTTATTCCATTCTTTTCCATCATAACCCAAAGCTTCGAGATCTTTTTCACTTTTATAAACAAAAATATCTTTTGATGAAGCGCGCTCCAGCACAGCGGCCTGCTGTATTCCTTTCGCCAGTTGTGTAGGTACATCTTTCATGGAATGCACTGCAATGTCGATGCGGTTGTTCAGCAAAGCAGCATCAAGCGTTTTGGTGAATATTCCCAGTACACCAAGTTCATAAAGTGGTGTAACGATATCGATATCGCCCTCGCTTTTCATGTACACAAGTTCAGAAGCAATACCAGCATGCTTCAGCAGGTTTTGTACTGTAGTGGCCTGCCAGGCAGCAAGCTGGCTATCCCTGGTACCTATTCTCAGAACCCTTCCCATTAATTTTTTGAACTTATAAAATTGTTAAGTGCGTTGATATACTGGCAGCCTTTCTGGTTCTGCACCCGGATCTTTCCGGCTGTATCGTTAAGTACACGCTGGATATGTACATCTTTTGCTTTAGGACAGGTGGTGTTGTGTAAATATTGGGGATGATTGTACAGTGAATTGAGTTTCAGCTTCAGGTCTTTCAGCATGGGAACATGACGGCGCATATCACACCATTCACTAAATTCCGACATCAGTTCATGTATGATGGCTTTTGCTTTGGGCACTTCTGCCTGCCGCATTTTAAGCGTTTCATCTTTGAGCTTCGACAACTGGTCAACATTAACCACCTCTACATGCGGCAGCTCCTTTGCGCTGGATTCCACATTATAAGGTATGGAAAGATCGATGATCAGTTTTTCTCGTGAACCTTCAAGATGTTTTTTTAAGATCACCGGTTCTTTTGCATTCGTAGCCACCAGGATGATATCTGCCTTGTGGATCTCTTCTTCCAGGTCCTGCAAATTGGCCCACTTCAGTCCAAGTGCATCTGCCAGCTCCTGTGCCTTTTCCTCCGAACGGTTGATCAGCGTAATGTTATGCGTATGAAGATAATCTACCAGGTTTTTGCAGGTGTTGCGGCCGATCTTACCTACACCTAACAATAAAATATGTTTGGATGATGGTTGTTGTATCTGGCGCCTGATGTACTGAACTGCTGCAAAAGAAACGGAAACAGTTCCGCCGCTCAAAGCAGTATGATTTTTTATATGCTTCGAAGTTTGTAAAACAGAATTGATCATTCTTTCAGTAAACGCACCGGTAAAACCATGTTGTTTTGAATATTTCACCGCAGTTTTTAATTGCCCTACGATCTCATAATCACCAAGGATCTGAGAATCCAGTCCTGCTCCTACATGAAATAAATGCGCTACTGCATCCTGGCCATTTTTTATATAGGCTGCTTTTTCAAAACGCTCCCTGCTGCCGGCAGTTTCAGAACAAAGTAAATCCACCAGCTGGTGACTGCATCCGGCAAAGCCATAAATTTCTGTGCGATTGCAGGTGGAAAGAATAAAGATCTCATCAAGTCCCTGAACGGAAGCTTTCTGAAGGATGTGCAGGTATTGATCGTTGTTAATAGCAAACTGGCCGCGAACACAAGCATCGGTTTTTTTATAATTGACCCCTGCCACAAAAAAGTTCGATATGCTCTTGAAGTAGTTTGTTTCCATTTTGGCTTCGCGCACAAAAGTAAAATGCAACTAACCATCAGCCTAAAATCTCTGTCATTGAATCGTCATTTGAATAGCTGATTTTCATCAGGTTGTACCAGGAAGATCTTCAATTGAAGAAAATGTTGAACCAGTTGTACCTACTTTTGTTGTCTGATTATGAAAAGAGCAATTGTTTTGATGAACCTGGGTTCACCCGATTCTACTTCCGTAAAAGATGTAAAACATTACCTGGATGAATTTTTAATGGATGAAAGAGTGATCGACAAACCCTGGCTTGCCCGGGCCTTATTGGTGAAAGGCATCATTGTTCCTTTTCGAGCGCCAAAATCCGCTAAGGCTTATGCTTCTATCTGGACAGACAAAGGCTCTCCGCTGATCGTGATTTCCAAAAACCTGAGAGACGCTTTGAAAAAAGAGATCGAAGAACCGGTGGCCATTGCCATGCGTTATGGAAATCCATCTCCAAAGGCTGCATTCGATGAATTACTGGAAAAGCATCCCGACCTTGAGGAAGTGATTGCCATACCCATGTATCCGCATTATGCCATGAGCAGTTTTGAAACAGCCGTGGAATATGCAAAAGATCAACACAAGAAAGGAGGGTACTCTTTCAAACTTACAACCCTGAAACCTTTTTATGATGACCCAGCCTATATCCATGCCTTGTGCGAAAGCATCAGGCCTTACCTGGAACAGGATTGGGATCATATAGTATTTTCCTACCATGGTGTTCCGGAACGGCATATTTATAAAGGCGATGTAACAGGAAGTCATTGTTTGAAAGTGGCAGACTGTTGCAATAAACTTTCGCCGGCACATGAATTTTGCTACAGGCATCAGTGTCATATTACCACGCAGCTGGTAATCGAAAAACTGGGCATCACAAATAAACAATATACCATGTCTTTCCAGTCACGACTTGGAAAAGATCCATGGCTGGAACCCTTTACCATCAATCTATTGCACGCACTTCCAAAGGAGGGTGTGAAAAAATTACTGGTGGTTTGTCCGGCCTTTGTCAGCGACTGCCTGGAAACCCTTGAAGAAATGGCCGAAGAAGGCAAAGAGGTTTTTTTGCATGAAGGAGGAGAAAATTTTGAGCTGATTCCCTGCCTCAACGTACACCCACTCTGGGTAAATGCACTGGCTGGCTGGGTGAATGCATATAAAGACGGAGATAAGAAAATGGTATTTTCTTAAATTAGCTGAGTTGCTTTAAAAACCAGGACAATCTTCTAATAATAAAAGTATCCAGCTTCTTCATGTTATATATTAAGGCCCTCCATATTATTTTTATTGTTACCTGGTTTGCGGGTTTGTTTTATATCGTGCGGCTGTTCATTTATAATACCGAAGCGGCAGCTAAGGCAGAACCCGAAAGGTCTGTTTTGATGGCGCAATTTTCTATAATGATCAGCAGGCTTTGGAAAGGCATTGCCTGGCCTTCCGCTATATTAACCGCCATTTTTGGTCCATGGGTAATGCTGCAGTTTGGATGGGAGCGATCACTGAATCAGCCTTCAGGGCAATGGCTGCTGGTAAAATTATTTTTTGTAGCAGGATTGTATGTATATCATTTTGCACTTCACTCCATTTATAAACAGCAAAAGGCTGGTGTTTTTAAATATACTTCTAACCAGTTAAGGATCTGGAATGAGGTAGCTACCCTTTTTCTTGTGGCCATCACCATGCTGGCAACGGTTAAGCAGGCCATCAGCTGGGTTTGGGGCATTTCAGGATTGCTGGCATTGATGATCCTTCTGTTACTCGCTATCCGAATCTACAAAAACTACAGGCGCAGTTAATTCAAAAATGGGATTCCTCAATAAATGAGCAACAGCATATGTTTTTCTTTTTTCGCATTGCGTAACTATTCTTCCTGATTCTATAAATCAATTAAAAACTTATCAATGAATTTTGCGGCCACAAATAATGAAGATGATGAAGCGATATTTTGCAGTAATGGCCCTAATAGCAGGTTTACAGGTTTCAGCCCAGAAAGAAATAACGCCTGTAAATGAAGCAGACACTATACCTCACAGGTATTTATCAGAAGTTACCGTGGTGGGGCGAAACAGTAAATCAGACTACCACCAGTTACCTGAAGTGGTAGGTACCAGCATTTATGCAGGAAAGAAAAATGCATTGATCGTCCTGGAAAATGTGCAGGGTAATACATCCACCAATACCATGCGACAGGTACTGGCCAAGGTACCGGGAATTCACGTTTGGGAAAGTGATGCAAGTGGGGTACAGATCGGAATTGCAGCCAGAGGTTTGAATCCGAACAGGAGCTGGGAGTTCAATGTGCGTCAGAACGGATATGATATTGCTGCCGATCCTTTTGGTTATCCTGAGGCCTATTATAATCCTCAACTGCAGGCAGTTCAAAGGATCGAGATCGTTCGCGGACAAGGTGCGCTTCAGTACGGACCCCAGTTTGGAGGTTTGGTGAATTATATACTGAAAAATGGCAGCGAGATCAACAAAAAGTTTGAATTTGAAACACAACAGACCGTAGGCAGCAACGCCCTGTTCAATAGTTTTAATGCCATTGGCGGAAAATCCGGTAAAGTGCATTACTATTCTTTCTTTGATCATAGAAATGGTAATGGCTGGAGAGATAACAGTCGCTATTTTACCAATGCTGGTTTTGGAACCATGACCTATTATTTCAGCCAGAAGTTTTCGCTAACAACGGAAGTAATGCATTCACATACGCGCAGTCAGCAAGCAGGCGGATTAACCGATGCCTCTTTTGAGGAAGATGCATCAAAAAGTTCGAGGTCGCGTAACTGGTTCGACATCAGGTGGACCACACCGGCACTGATCGCCAATTATCATTTTTCTGAAAAGGCCAAATTGAATACTAAAATTTTTGCAACCATTGGTGACCGGAGTAGTGTAGGATTTATGCAGGCGATCAATGTACCTGATGCAATTAATCCAAATACACTGGAGTACAATAACCGTGTATCAAATGTGGATCAATACAGGAACTATGGTTTGGAAAGCAGGTACCTGGGAGATTACAGGTTAGGTAAGATGAACAATACTTTCTCCGGAGGCATCCGTTTGTACACCGGGACCACTACAAGGAAAGCAGATGGAAAGGGAACAACAGGAACAGGATATGACATGACGGTGATGGGAGCATATCCAAGAAATATCAGCTTTGAATCAAACAACGCTGCGGTTTTTGTTGAAAATATTTTTAGAATAACTGATAAGATCCTTGTAGTGCCAGGTATTCGTTATGAGTGGCTTAAAGGAGCTGCTTCGGGTCAGAATGGATTCAATAATAATGGGGAAGCGATCATTCTTCAAAACATTAAGAGAAGCCGTGGATTTTTGCTTGCAGGAATCGGTGCGGAATATCATGTAACACCTTCCACAGAATTTTATGCAAATTATACACAGGCTTATCGCCCCATACAGTTCGCCAACCTGCAGGCACCACCAACCACTGATGTTGTTGACCCTGAACTTAAAGATGCCAAAGGATATAATTTAGATCTGGGTTACCGCGGAAAGTTTTTGAATTTTCTTCAGTTTGATGTAAGTGGTTTTTACCTGCAGTACAATAATCGTGTGGGTACCATTACACCAACAGGTGCAAACTACAGGCTGGTCACAAATGTTGGGGCCAGCACCAGTAAAGGTTTTGAAGGTTACGTTGAATTTAATCCAGTGCGGGCGTTTGCTGCATCTACTGTTGCAGATCTTATTTTATTCGGTTCTTATAGCTATGTGGATGCACGTTATAGCGGCGATCATAAAATTGCGAATACACAGGGAAAGAAAGTAGAGAATGCACCACAGGATATTTTCAGGGGTGGCGTTACCGCAGGATACAAAAACTTTCTACTTACAGGCCAGGTGAGTTATGTGGGCGAAACTTTTAGTGATGCGAACAATACCGTTTTGCCAACCGCCAATGCGCAGAATGGTTTGATTCCTTCCTATGTTGTTACAGATCTTACGGCAACCTTCAGGTTTTCAAAAGACCTGAATATAAAGGCAGGCATCAATAATGTGCTGGACGAAAGCTATTTTACCCGTCGTGCCGGCGGTTATCCGGGACCTGGTATTCTACCCGCGGATGGAAGAACATTTTTTGTATCTGTAGGAGCGAAGTTTTGATTTTTATTTTATAGTTGCCCCTTCGCGGCAAATAGGGAGCAAATAATTGGCAAATAACCTCAGTGCTCCTCCGTGGCTCTGTGCTCTCCGTGGTTCAAGATTGCTTCGTCGTCTTTTGCGCCTCTGCGCCTTCGCGGCAAATAAGTGGCAATTAGCGGCAAATAACCTCAGTGTTCCTCCGTGGCTCTGTGCCTCCGTGGTTCAAGATTGCTTCGTCGTCTTTTGCGCCTCTGCGCCTTCGCGGCAAATAAGTGGCAAATAAATTGGCAAATAACCTCAGTGCTCCTCCGTGGCTCTGTGCCTCCGTGGTTCAAGATTGCTTCGTCGTCTTTTGCGCCTCTGCGCCTTCGCGGCAAATAGGGAGCAAATAAATTGGCAAATAACCTCAGTGTTCCTCCGTGGCTCTGTGCCTCCGTGGTTCAATGACATTGCCCCGAATTGACCTCATTAAAAAGCCTCCCCGATCAACATATAAATCCCTGTACCTTCTTTGGTAAATGCCAAGTCAAATCTTCCATAAATATCTTTTTTTGGGAAGAGCAGGAACCTCAAACCAGCACCACCTGAAAACACAAACTGGTCCGCCGATAAATTGCTGAAGCTATTAAAAACACTCCCGGCGCCACCAAATACGGTGGCGCCAATTCTTTTGGTAAAACCCAGTGGAAGCGGAAGCATCCGGTATTCAACCTGTCCGGCAACCTGGTTTTTATCACGGTACCTTCCCTGGTAGTATCCGCGCATGATATTGTCGCCGCCCATGAGAGAAAGCATATTAAAAGGAATATTTCCATTGCCAAATTGCACCAGCACCTGTGTAGCCAGAACATCTCTTTTATTAACAGGTATATAGATCCGGTTATCCAACAGAATATTTGAAAAAGAGTAGTCACTTCCCCAGGCATCATCATAGCGCAAAAATGCCAGCTCTGAAAAAATGCCTTTTCTTACATTCAATGGATTGTGCCGTTGATCATAAATCACCCCGATTCCAAAACCAAGGTTCGCACTACCTCCGCTGCCTTCAGGTAATACAATGCCTGCACTGCCGTGTTTTGTAAATTTCACGGAACCGAGATTCTGAAAATCTGCTTCCAGTCCCACAAACAAATTGGATTTTACTTTCCTGAGTATTCTTTCTTTTACACTGAACAGGTTGGCAGATACGGTGGCCAGAGGTTCTGGCTTTGTATCATTTCCAATTCCAAAATATTTAAGTGGAAAATTCTGAAACCTGATCCTTCCCAGTGCAGCCCACTTGGTCTGGTGAGTATAAAGTGCATGATCGAAAACAGTTCCATACTGTTTTTCAAAAGTATAAAATGTAAACCCGCTGACCTCACTTAACCTGTTGTTGGTATCACGATTGGCATAAAATACAAACAGGCTGCTAAGGCCAATTTCCCAACTGGTTTCCTTTGAATATGCCAGTGTGGGATAAGCAAGAAACTGTGGTTTGCTGATATCACTGGTATCGTTAATGAGCGAATGAATATATCGCCGGACAAATCCTGGTTTTTTTTCCTGCGCATTTGTTTCAATATTTTTAGTCAGGCAAAAACAAAGTATAATAGAGTAATAAAAAAAAGATGGTCTCCACAGGGATAACCAGGGCAGTGAGGGATTCAAGGTGATGATTTTGTGGTCGCAAAACTAACCATCATTTGCACAACAAATAAATTTATCCTAACGGGAACCCATTTTTGATTTATGGTATATGTTTTTTAGCTTTAGAACATACTAAAACTATTGTCATGCCTTCAAATTTTTCCAGGCTATTCTGGCCTGCCGCACTGCTTATTTTCATTTTCACATCCTGTGGTACAGAACCTGAAGTGGATGTAGATGCAAAAGATATTTCAAAGCAAAGAGCTATGGAACATGCAGAAATGGTGAAGCGCGGGGAATACCTGGTCACAGCAGGTGGTTGTAATGATTGTCACTCACCCAAATATTTTGATGCGCAGGGCATGCATATGGATTCAACAAAATTGTTATCAGGGTCGCCCGCAGGAATGACATTGCCTCCCTTTAATTCCAGTGCACTCACTCCGGGAAATTGGGTGCAGATGTCACCCGATGTTACGGCATTCGTTGGTCCGTGGGGAATTTCATTTGCTGCCAACCTGACTCCTGATTCAGCAACGGGGATTGGTGCGTGGTCGGAAGCGAATTTTGTGAGTGCACTTCGTACCGGCAAACACCTGGGAATGGCTTCAGGCCGCCCGATCCTTCCACCCATGCCATGGTTTAATTTTGCAAAACTTACCGATGAAGATCTGTCTTCCGTCTATGCCTATCTTAAATCCATTCCTTCCATTTCAAACAAGGTAAAGGAACCAGTTATTCCGGATGAAGCATTTAAAATGGCATCCTTGAAATAGCGACTCTGGCCGCTTTTTCATTTGAATCTGCTTTGGTTTGCCTTCAATGATACGGTGCTATTTCCTACCTTTGCAGCCATTTTTAAACAAGTAGGAAAGCCCTATGGCCAGCAGATATAAAGAATACAAGCACCTGAACCTGCCCCTGATCGAAAAGGAGATCCTTGAAAAATGGAAGGCTGAAGATGCTTTTGAAAAAAGTGTTTCCATTCGCTCAAATGCAAAGCCTTTTGTTTTTTTTGAAGGTCCACCCAGTGCCAATGGTATGCCCGGCATTCATCATGTCATTTCCCGTACACTGAAAGATCTTGTTTGCCGGTATAAAACCATGCAGGGTTTTAAAGTGGAAAGAAAAGGAGGGTGGGATACCCATGGATTGCCCATTGAACTTGGTGTAGAAAAAGAACTGGGCATTACCAAAGAAGATATCGGAACCAAAATTTCCGTAGAAGCTTACAATCAGAAATGCCGCGAAGCCGTTTTGCGCTATAAGGATAAGTGGGATGAACTCACCAATAAGATGGGTTACTGGGTTGATCTTGAAAAACCTTATGTAACCTTTACAAATGAATACATTGAATCGCTCTGGTGGTGCCTGAAACAGTTATACAATAAGGGTTTGCTGTATAAAAGTGTTTCCATTCAGCCTTACTCTCCCGGAGCCGGTACTGGTTTAAGTTCACATGAACTCAACCAGCCGGGCACCTATAAAATTGTAAAGGATACCAGCGCCACGGTGCTTTTTAAAGCAGTTAAAAATGAAAAATCTTCCTTTCTAACCCAAGCTGCTAGTGGAAATGATGTATTTTTCATGGCCTGGACCACCACCCCCTGGACCCTTCCTTCGAACCTGGGCCTTACGGTTGGAGCCAACATAGATTATGCGCTGGTTGCCAGCTTCAATCCTTATACTTTCGAAAAGCAGTATGTAGTGCTGGCCAAAGCACTTTTATCCAAATACTTTAAACCGGAAGGTGAAAATGCAGGGTTGGCGCATTTTAAAGAGGGTGATAAGATCATTCCTTATACCATTGAAAAAGAATTTAAGGGAAGAGAGATCGAAAATGTCCGCTACGAGCAGTTGCTTCCTTATGAGGCCAGCTCTTTAAATGTGATTACAGAAATTACACCAGATGCTGACCCCTTCAGGATCTTATTGGGTGATTTTGTAACTACTGAAGATGGAACCGGTATCGTTCACACCGCACCGGCATTTGGTGCCGATGACTTCCGCGTAGGCAAAAAATATAATATTGGAATCCTGACACTTGTTGACAGGGAAGGAAAGTTCGTTGATGGCCTGGGTGAATTCAGTGGACGGTATATTAAAGATTATAAAGGACAGGAAGGTTATGTTGATGTAAACATCGATATCTCTGTAAAACTTAAAAAAGAAGGCCGTGCTTTCAAGGTTGAAAAATACGAACACAGCTACCCTCATTGCTGGAGAACCGATAAACCAGTGATCTATTACCCGCTGGATGCATGGTTCATTAAAACCACGGCAGTGCGCGAAAGAATGGTGGAACTGAATAAAACCATCAACTGGAAGCCCGAATCTACAGGTACCGGGCGTTTTGGCAATTGGCTGGAAAACATGGTGGACTGGAACCTGAGCCGAAGTCGTTTCTGGGGTACGCCATTACCGATTTGGCGTACGGAAGATGGAAGCGAAGCAATTTGCATTGGTTCAATAGCAGAACTAAATAAGGAGATCAAAAAAGCCGGTGAGGTTTTGGGTGGAGATGTAAATAAACATTACCTCCATGATGGTATCCTGGATCTGCACAAACCTTATGTGGATGAAGTTATACTGGTTAGTGCCAGTGGAAAACCCATGTACCGCGAACCCGACCTGATTGATGTATGGTTCGACAGCGGCGCCATGCCTTATGCCCAATGGCATTTCCCTTTTGAGAATGAAGAAAAATTTAAAGAAAATTTCCCTGCCGATTTTATCGCCGAAGGTGTTGATCAAACCCGGGGCTGGTTTTATACCCTGCATGCCCTCGGCGTAATGCTATACGACAGTGTTGCTTATAAAACCGTGGTTTCCAATGGGCTGGTGCTGGATAAGAGCGGCAATAAAATGAGCAAACGGCTTGGAAACGTGGTAGATCCTTTTCAAACCATCGAACAGTTTGGAGCGGATGCCACCCGCTGGTACCTCATTACCAATGCTTCGCCATGGGATAACCTGAAGTTTGACCTGGAAGGCATCCGGGAAGTGCAGCGGAAGTTTTTTGGTACATTATATAATACCTACCAGTTTTTTGCCCTGTATGCCAACGTGGATGGTTTCAGCTTTAAAGAAGCCTATATTCCAGTAAAGGAAAGGCCGGAAATTGACCGATGGATTCTTTCATCGCTGCAAACACTTACAGGAAAAGTAAAGCTTGCCCTGGATGATTTTGAACCCACTCAGGCAGGACGACTGATAGAAGATTTTGTGGATGAACACCTGAGTAACTGGTATGTCAGGCTTTGTCGAAGGAGGTTCTGGAAAGGCGAATACGAACATGATAAGATCGCTGCCTACCAGACACTGTTTGAATGCCTGGAAACCATTTTAAGATTAATGGCGCCTATATCTCCTTTTTTCAGTGATGCAATTTTCCGCAACCTGAATGAGGTGAGTGGAAAATTTGAAGCTGAAAGCGTTCACCATATTGATTTTCCTGTAGCAGTACAGGAGGTGATCGATGAGGAATTGGAGGAAAGAATGGCCCTGGCTCAGACTGCATGTTCACTTGTATTATCACTTAGAAAAAAGGCCAATATCAGAGTGCGCCAACCTTTGCAGAGAATCCTGATTCCTGTACTCTACCCAGCAATGGAAAAGCAACTGAGGCTGATTGAAGATCTTATTAAAGCGGAGGTGAATGTAAAAGAAGTGGAATACCTTTTTGAAACTGAAGGCTTTATTAAAAAGAAGATCAGGCCTAATTTCCAGGCACTTGGGAAAAAGCTCGGACCAAAAATGAAAGCGGTAACCACTACACTTTCAAATTTATCTCAACATGAAATTTCTTTATTTGAAAAAGATGGCAGATATTCAATCCCTGTAGGTAAAGACGAGGCTGTTGAACTGGAAATTAATGAGGTAGAGATCACAAGTGAAGATATTCCGGGTTGGACAGTGGCCAGTAAAGGTTCACTTACGGTAGCGCTTGATATAAATATTTCCCCTGACCTGGTTCAGGAGGGTGATGCCCGGGAATTTGTAAACCGCATTCAAAAAATAAGGAAAGACAGTGGTTTTGAGCTCACGGATAGGATAGAAGTCATGGTTGCTGCGCAGAATAGTATCAGTCAGTCTTTAGCTCGTTTTAATGATTATATTTGCGCGGAAATTCTGGCAGATAAGTTGGAGTTAACATCAAAAATTGAAGATGGCACTGAGATAGAGGTTAATGATAACCCGTTGAAGGTCATTGTAATAAAAAAGCAGTAAGAATTTTATGGCTACAAAGAAGCAACCAACAAAGTCCGCAGGTTCAAAAGGCGGAAAAGCTGTTAAAGTAGCACCCAAAGCACCTGCTAAAAAGGTAGCGCCCAAAAAAGCGCCCGTAAAAGCTGTTGCAAAGGTTGCTGCTAAGCCCGCCGTAAAAATGGCGACTAAGCCCGTTCCCAAAAAAGCGGCTCCACCAGCTAAAAAAGCCCCGGCGCCTAAGGTTGCTACAAAGAAGCAACCAACAAAGTCCGCAGGTTCAAAAGGCGGAAAAGCTGTTAAAGTAGCACCCAAAGCACCTGCTAAAAAGGTAGCGCCCAAAAAAGCGCCCGTAAAAGCTGTTGCAAAGGTTGCTGCTAAGCCCGCCGTAAAAATGGCGACTAAGCCCGTTCCCAAAAAAGCGGCTCCACCAGCTAAAAAAGCCCCGGCGCCTAAGGTTGCTGCCAAAAAATCTGATCCGGCAAAAGCTGCCAAACCGCAAACCAAAACTGCGGTAACCAAAACAGCTTCAAAAATTCCTGCACCCGCTAAAAAGGTGGAAGCGCCTGCTAAAAAACAGGAAGCCCCTAAAAAGCCGGTCGCTCCAGTTAAAGCGGCAGCTTCAAAACAAGCGGTGAAGCCAGCTGTTCCACAGAAAAAAATACCGGTTCCTGTTGCCCCCCAGCCTGTAGCTAAACCCACACCACCCCCACCAATGGTGAAACCAGTCGCAAAAAAAGAGCCTTCCAAACCCACCAAAGTAGTTATTCCTAAAACCTCCACTACCAAAGCAGTAAAATACGAACCGGATTTTATGAAATCGGTACTGGATTCACAACAAAAAGCACCAACCGGCCCTACTATGCGATATTCAGATTCAGAATTAGTTGAGTTTAGAGAGTTGATCAATAAAAAGCTGGATACAGCTAAAAAAGAATTGTCTTACCTGCAGGGACTCATTACGCGAAAAGACGAAGGCGGCGATATGGAAGACGGCCGTTACATGACCATGGAAGATGGAAGCATGAGTATGGAACGCGAGCAACTGAGCCAGATGGCCAGTCGCCAGATCCAGTTCATCGACCACCTGGAAAAGGCCGTGATGCGTATTGAAAATAAAACCTACGGCGTATGCAGGGTAACCGGTAAACTGATCGACAAAGCCCGCCTGCGTGCTGTGCCCCATGCCACATTGAGCATCGAGGCCAAGCAAATGATGAACAAATAACTTCACAAAACGCTCAGGGGAAAATGTAAATTTTTCCATGGCAGCATTATGTCCTGCACTCAGTTTCTTAAATGAAGTTGATGCGCTTTTATTCTATGGTTGTAAAGACCGGAACCTACATTCATTTTTATTCTTTTCTTTGCTGATCTATGAGAATAGAATTCACTTATAATAAAAACCAGGTGCTCCAGGCCCTTCGTTATCATTTTCTGAGCAGGAAGGAGATCAGGCTGATGATCATACTGGTAAATGTTTTTGCACTGGCTTCAGCCATACTTTTTTATTTTAAACAAATCCTGCCGCTTGCTTTTCTTGTAGGTTCACTGCTCTGGTTCATCTTAATGATCTCTTTCTGGTATTTTTTACCAGGTATTGTGTACCGCCGTGCGAGTACGTTTAAGGACCATTTTATTATGAATTTTGAAGAAGATTCTTTTTCTGTAGGAAATGAAAGAGGATCCAGACCATGGTCATGGGAATCAGTAAAACACTTCATGGAAACCCCGAATTTCTTTCACCTCTACTTCGGCAGCACTTCGTTTTTTCTGGTACCCAAAAACAGCTTTGCAAGTTCCGATGAAGTATTTGAAATGAGAAGCTTATTAAAAAAGAAAATAAAAAAACAGCGATGAGAGCAGGTGGATTATAATACTTTTTCCATTACATAGTGCGGAATGGTGATTTCTTCAAATTCTTTCCCGATTTTTTTATACCCCAGCTTTTCATAAAAACCTATTGCATTTTTCCGTGCATGCATGGTGATCCTTTTGTAGCCAGTGTCGCGGGCAAGGTTTTCAGCAAACTGCATCAGGGCCCTTCCAATACCTTTTCCCTGCAGGTCGTTCATCACGGCCATCTGTCGCAACCTTACTGTTCCCGGTTCTTCTTCCACCAGCATGCAGCAACCCAGCATCTGGTCATCTTCATAAGCTGCCATTAAAATATTGCTCTTTTCATTGTCCAGTTCCTGTTGTGTAAAATCCATTCCGAGGGGCTTCCTGAGAATGGCTTCCCGGAGCTGAATCATCTGCTGGTATTCCTTTGATCCGTGATCAATAATTTTTAATGCCATAAGCCAGGAAAAATTGATTCTGGTAGCGAAACCAGCAAGTTGCAGTATTTGAAGATAATAACCTGCAAAAGCAGAAAGTTTTTTGGAAATCAGCTAAAGCAGCATCAATATTTTAGTTATACTAAAAACTTATATTTTTGCACCACTATAACCAAACTTTTACAAAATGTCAGACATTGCAGCAAGAGTCAAAAAGATCATTGTAGACAAATTAGGTGTTGATGAAGCAGAAGTTACCAATGAGGCTTCCTTTACAAATGATCTGGGTGCCGATTCTCTGGACACCGTAGAGCTCATTATGGAGTTTGAGAAAGAATTCAATATTTCTATTCCAGACGAGCAGGCTGAAACAATCACTACGGTTGGCCAGGCTGTATCCTACTTAGAAGAGCACGCAAAGTAACCAGGAGCACTTGCTCAGGAATCATATTAAATCCGCCTTCAGGCTGTTTATTCAGTGAAGGCGGTTTTATCTTATTAAATTTCTATCGTGGGTCAAATAGAGTTAAAACGCGTTGTAGTTACGGGGATGGGCGCCATTACGCCCCTTGGAAATTCAATTACAGAGTACTGGAATAATCTGCGTAACGGGTTAAGTGGTTGCGATTTCATTACCAATTTTGATGCCTCCAAATTCAAAACCCGGTTTGCATGTGAGATTAAAAATTTTGACCCCACCAATTTTCTTGACCGGAAAGAAGCCCGCAAACTCGACCGTTTTACCCAAACTGCAGTTGTTGCTTCCGACCAGGCCGTACAGGACGCGGGCATTGACAGGACCAATGTTGATGTGGACCGCGTGGGAGTTGTGTTCGCCAGCGGGATTGGCGGACTGATCACCTTCCAGGAAGAAGTGATCAATTTTGCAAAAGGCGATGGTACACCGAGGTACAATCCTTTTTTCATTCCCAAAATGATTCTTGATATTGCCGCCGGGCATATTTCAATGCGCCATGGCTTTCGCGGTCCCAACTTCGCCGTGGTAAGTGCCTGCGCCTCATCTACCAATGCGATGATGGAAGCGTTTAACCTCCTGCGGATGGGAAAGGCTGATATCATCATTACCGGTGGTGCCGAAAGCGTGGTGAGTGAAGCCGGGGTGGGTGGGTTCAATGCCATGAAGGCGCTGAGTGAACGAAACGAAGCGCCTAAAACCGCTTCACGCCCTTATGATAAAGACAGAGATGGATTTGTTATGGGCGAAGCCGCAGGTGTGCTGGTTTTTGAAGAACTGGAACATGCCATAAAACGTGGCGCCAAGATCTATTGCGAAATTGCCGGCTGTGGCGCTACTGCAGATGCCCACCATCTTACTGCGCCCCATCCTGAAGGACTGGGAGCAAAAAATGTGATGATGCGCGCGCTGGAAGATGCGGAAATGCAACCTTCAGACATCCATTACATCAATACGCATGGAACTTCTACTCCGCTGGGCGATATTGCTGAAATAAAAGCCATCATGGATGTTTTTGGAGAAAATGCTTTTGAGTTGAACATCAGTTCCACCAAATCCATGACAGGTCACTGCCTCGGCGCAGCAGGTGTTATAGAGGCCATTGCCTGTATCATGGCAGTTCAGAATGATATTGTTCCTCCTACTATCAATCATTTTGAAAACGATCCCGAATTTGATTCCCGCCTGAATTTTACTTTCTGGGAAGCACAAAAACGAACCGTGAATGCAGCCCTTAGTAATACATTTGGTTTTGGCGGACATAATGCCTGTACGATATTTAAGAAGTATGGAGAGGAGAGAGAGCGTTGAACGTAGTTGAATGGTAATTGAAAAGTTGTTGAACGGTAGTTGAGCAGTAGTTTGTTGCCCCCTTCAACCACCATTCCACCTTCATTCAACAATTTCCCGCCCAATTCCTTTATCCCTCATAAAATTTTAACTAGTTTGCTCCCGTGGATTTCTGGAAAGTATTCTATAAAAAACATGCAGATCCTTCATTTAAAAAACAATTGAAGGGTGTTTTGGGCTATAGTCCGGGGAATGTATCGCTTTACATAACCGCACTAACACATCGCTCCATAAAAGAAACAACGGATGAAAACAATGAACGCCTGGAATACCTTGGAGATGCCATTCTGAGCGCAATGGTTGCCGATTATCTGTTTAAACGTTATCCATACAAAGAAGAAGGTTTTCTTACAGAAATGCGCAGCAAAATGGTGAACCGCCAGCAGCTGAATGACATTGCATTAAAAATGGGACTGAAAAAAGTTACGGTGTACAACAAGTCCGATTCTTCTCTTAAATCCAGCCAGATTTTCGGAAATACCCTGGAAGCACTTGTGGGTGCGATTTACCTCGACAGAGGTTATAAAAAAACCACCAAATGGGTTACAGACAGGATCATTATTCCGCACATGTTCATGGAAGATCTCGAAATTCTTGAGATCAATCATAAGAACAAATTATATGGCTGGGCCAATAAAAATGGAAAAGTGCTGGAGTTTGAAACCCTGGATGAGAAAATTGAGAACGGCCGTAGATTGTTTACGATTGGTGCTGTGGTAAACGGTAAGGTGATCGCGGAGGGTAAAGCATTCAACAAAAAAGATGCTTCACAGATTGCTTCACAGATCGCTGTAGAAAAACTTGGAATTGTAAATTCAGATTCTGTAGCCAATGAACATTAAGAATGTAAAAATTATTTTTCTTTTTGTTCCTGGCAAAGTTCAATCAAAACCCCGTTGGCTGATTTAGGATGAATAAAGCAAACCAGTTTATTGTCTGCCCCCTGTTTTGGTGCTTCATTCAGCAAATGAAAACCCTTTTGTTTTAATCGCTCCATTTCAGCCAAAATATCTGCTACCTCGAAAGCAATATGGTGCATGCCTTCACCTTTTTTATCAATGTATCTGCTGATCACGCCCTCTTCTTTTGTGGACTCCAATAATTCGATCTTGGTTTCCCCTGAACGAAGAAATGCTGTTTTTACATTTTCTGATGCAACCAATTCCGTTTTGTAACAGTTTGTTCCCAGCAATGTTTCATAAACAGGCACCGCCTGTTTTAAAGATCTTACCGCTATTCCGATATGTTCTACTTTCAGCATCGTTAAATGTTTTGCAATTGAAGTAAAATTACTGGCTAAACCTTAGACCACTTCGGGTCTTCTGTTTTTAAGCGGTAAATTTGTAAACTTAAGATGCTGCATTTCCCAATTTATCTCGACCATAATGCTACTACTCCCTGCGATGCAAGAGTGGTGGAGGCTATGTTGCCTTATTTTACCACCTATTTTGGAAATGCAGCCAGTCACAATCATTCTTTTGGATGGCAGGCAGAAGAGGCCGTGGAGATCGCAAGAGAGCAGGTGGCGGCGCTAATAGGTGCTGAATCCAAAGAGATCATCTTTACTTCTGGTGCAACAGAGGCGGCCAATCTGGCCATCAGAGGCGTTTTTGAAAACTATGGTGCAAAGGGTAACCACATCATCACCACCACCATTGAACATAAAGCCGTACTGGACACCTGCAGGCAATTGGAAAAGCAGGGTGCCGACATTACCTATCTTCCTGTTGATCACGAAGGAAATGTAAACCTAAAGGCACTTGAAGCTGCTATTAAACCTGCTACCATCCTCGTCTGCATCATGTTTGCCAATAATGAAACCGGCAATATTTTGCCAATAACAGAAATGGCAACTATTGCGAAAAAACATGGTGTTTTGTTTTTCACAGATGCTACCCAGGCCTGCGGAAAAATTCCGGTGGATGTTGAAAAGGATCATATTGATCTTCTGGCCATGAATGCGCATAAAATGTACGGACCGAAAGGTGTGGGCGCTATATATGTTCGAAGAAAAAACCCACGCGTGAAACTGTTACCACAGATCACAGGTGGAGGACATGAAAATGGTTTGCGCAGCGGAACACTGAATGTGCCTGGCATTGTTGGTTTTGGAAAAGCTGCGGAAATTGCAATGAACGACATGAAATCCAATGCCCTCCATACGGCCCGCCTCAGGGATAAACTTGAACAGGCGCTCTTGCAATTGCCCTCAGTTTCAGTCAATGGAAGCACTGTTAACCGACTGCCTCAGGTTACCAATCTTTCATTTCATCCGGTTGAAAGTGAAGGGCTGCTCATGGGTGTTAACAAAGAGATCGCGCTCTCATCAGGTTCTGCATGTACATCGGCATCTGTGGAGCCGTCCTATGTATTAAAGGCAATGGGACTGAGCGATGAAATGGCACATTGTTCGCTTAGGTTTAGCCTGGGAAAGAACACAACCGAAGAAGAAATTGATTTTACAATAAAAAGAGTAGGTGAGGCAGTTGAAAAGTTCAGGGAAATGAGTCGTCTTTGACCCTGATGAAATAAATTTTATTTTTAAAGTAGTAAAACTGATAATAATGGTATCAACAGATAATGCAATTAAAGTAACAGATAAAGCGAGGGAAAGGGTAAAGCAATTGATGCAGGAAGCAGGGTATGGTAATGATCCTTCCTATTTTTTACGTGTGAGTGTTGTAGGCGGCGGCTGTTCCGGCTTAAGCTATAAGATCGATTTTGATAATACCGAAAAATCAACAGACCAGGTTTTTGAAGACAATGGTATCAGGGTAGTGACGGATCTGAAAAGTTTTCTTTACCTCGTGAATACCGTGCTTGATTTTTCTGATGGATTAAATGGGAAAGGATTTTTCTTTAATAATCCCAATGCGAGTCGTACTTGTGGATGCGGCGAAAGTTTTGCCGTTTGATCTTCCAAAAATTTGTCCCCGGCCTCCCGGGGATTTTCAATAATGATTTTATCAGCATTGCAACAACCAAATACTTATTTTGCAGCCCATGTGGCCTATTTGTAAAAAGGAACTGAAACAATTTTTCAACAGCCTGACCGGATATATTGCCATCATTGTTTTTTTACTGGTGAATGGACTGGTTTTATTTGTGTTCAGAAATAATATTCTTGAAAGTGGTTATGCTACCCTGGATGAATATTTTGCTTTTGCTCCCTGGGTATTGCTTTTTCTTGCCGCGGCGATTACCATGCGAAGTTTTTCAGATGAATTCCGCAGCGGAACATTTGAGATTCTTCAAACAAGACCACTTAGTAAATGGCAGGTGGTCAATGGTAAATTTTTTGGAAGCCTGATCGTTGCGGTAATTGCCATACTTCCTACACTTGTTTATTACTTTTCCATCAACCACCTGGCCTCTACAAGCGGAATTGATGCGGGGAAAGCAACAGGTTCCTACCTGGGACTATTCCTGCTTACCGCAGTTTTTACATCCATCGGCATCTGCATCAGCAGCTTTACAACAAATGCTGTAGTGGCATTTATTCTTAGTCTGATTGCCTGTGTTTTATTATATTTTGGATTTTCAGCTATCAGCGAACTTCCTGTTTTTAGTAATGGTGCTGACTATTACATAGAAATGCTCGGCATTGATTTCCATTACCGCAGCATCAGCCGCGGTGTACTGGATACTAGAGATGTTATTTACTTCCTCAGTCTCATCTGCTTCTTTCTTTTACTCACCCGTCAAAATTTGAGGAAGCGATGATGAAGCACAATAAATATAACTGGTTGCTCCTTGTACTGGCACTGGTTGCGATTAATTTCCTGGCTTCCGTGTTTCATTTCAGGTTCGACCTGACAGAAGAAAAACGCTATTCTTTATCTGAGCCTACTAAAACGCTGTTGCGCAATCTGGAAGAACCTATACATATTGAAGTTTTTTTAAAAGGTGAATTTCCTGCAGGATTCAGGAAACTTGCAGTGGGTGTTGAAGAATTTTTGCAGGAAATGAAACTGTATGGGGGAAACAGGATCCAGTACAGTTTTACAGATCCACTGGCAGGTTTGGCCGATTCCACAGCTCAATATGTGATCGATTCCATTGGCTATTTTTATGAGATACCTGCATTCACGCTCCAGGCGCCCGGTAAGGTGGGTGATGCCCAAACACAGAAACTGGTTTTACCAGGTGCAGTGGTGCGTTACCGCGATACTGCTGTTGGAATTAATTTATTGAAAGGAGAACAGGGACTGGGCACAGAACCCGAACAACTCGCAGCCCTTTACAACAACATCGAAGCTTCCATGGAATATAAATTTGCCAATGCCATTCAAAAGGCAACCATGGAAAACAAGCCTTCAGTAGGTTATGTTTTAGGCAATGGACAGGGCTGGGGATATAATGTTGATGATATGGTGCGTACCCTGATCAGTCAGTACGACTTCGATACGATCAACATCAAGCAGGTCCCTTTTATTCCCCCTTTTGATGCCATTGTAGTGGCAAAACCTACGCTGCCTTTTACCGACCAGGATAAAATTAAACTGGACCAGTACGTGATGCATGGAGGTAAGATCCTTTGGATGATCGATAACATGTACGCGGAGTTTGACAGCTTGTATAAATCGCAGGGCTTTGTGGCTTTTGACC
>MWWA01000082.1_pt1 | contig 29624 bp, 23 predicted proteins | sample 1047341 | NCBI WGS metagenome assembly MWWA01 (sample SAMN06349978, study PRJNA376086) | soil metagenome | isolation source: MS5-1 sample Antarctic (ecotone) soil | place: Antarctica | collected 2015-01-13
CCGACTTAAAGTCGGGGTGCTCTATCCAACTGAGCTACCGGGCCTATTTTTCACTTTCAATTTAACAATGACCTCCCCGACTTAAAGTCGGGGTGCTCTATCCAACTGAGCTACCGGGCCTATTTTTCACTTTCAATTTAACAATGACCTCCCCGACTTAAAGTCGGGGTGCTCTATCCAACTGAGCTACCGGGCCTATTTTTCACTTTCAATTTAACAATGACCTCCCCGACTTAAAGTCGGGGTGCTCTATCCAACTGAGCTACCGGGCCTATTTTTACATTCAATTTAACAATAACCGAAAATTAAAATTCAATTTAACAATGACCTCCCGACTTAAAGTCGGGGTGCTCTATCCAACTGAGCTACCGGGCCTATTCATTCAATATAAGTAATGACTAGTATAACTACCGCGCCATAACCCAAGGGCGCAAAATAAAAGAAAATTTACAAGCCCTGCAAAACTCTTTCTAAGCAGTGGAGATGCCTGAGCTTGCAAAAAAATCTAATTAAATTTGTTCTAATGACCATCAGGCGTTTTTTTTACAGGCTCACAAATTGGGAAACCTGGTATTATTTTACCAAATATATTCCGCTGGCACCCGTTTGGCTTTGGTATTGTTTAAAAGCCCGTTCGTGGTGGTTTTTCACCCCTTCAAATCCTACCCTTACATTTGGCGGTTTTGAAGGTGAAAGTAAAAAAGAAATGTATGAGCAATTGCCGCCCGGCAGTTATCCCAAAAGCATTTTTATTGATCCCAAAATCCCAGCAGATGATTTGAACGGCCTGGTTACAGAAAATGAATTTACTTACCCATTTGTTGTAAAACCCGATGTAGGTATGATGGGTTTCATGTTCCGCAATATTGAAAATCAGGAACAGTTAAAAATTTATCACCAGCTAATGCCGGCCACTTATATTTTGCAGGAACTGGCTCCTTATCCCATTGAAGTCAGTGTATTTTATTACCGCTTTCCCCACCAGCCAAAAGGCCATATCACCGGATTTGTAAAAAAAGAATTTTTGCAGGTCACGGGTGACGGAGTGTCAACTTTGAAAAAATTAATCAAGGAGCATCCACGTGTTTTATTCAGGTTGAAAGAGCAACTTTCAAAACATGAAAGTCGCTTGCATGAAATTATACCCAAAGGAGAAATTTTTGTATTATCCTATGCATTGAATTTAAGTCGGGGAAGCCGGCTGATCAGCCTGGCCCATGAAAAAGATGATAAGCTTTTAAAAATATTTGATGATCTGAGTCATTATGCACGCCACTTTTACTATGGCCGTTACGATATTAAATGTGCCAGCATCAATGATCTAAAAAATGGAAAAAACTTCACCATACTTGAATACAATGGATCTGGAGCGGAACCACATCATATTTACGGCAACAACAATTCATTGTGGCAGGCTTATCGCATCCTTGTTCATCACTGGGAAGTTTTGTACCAGATCTCCCGGTTCAATCATTCAAATGGTTTTCCATACTGGCCTTTCAGGAAAGGACTTAGTTTTTTAAAAGCTTCAAACAGGTATTTCAAGGAACTGAAAAGAATTGATAAAGAAACGGAATTATAATGCCACTGATTAAATAAGGCATGATTTTTTTCATCAGAAGAATACTATGGTAATGCAAGAAACTGAAGAAGAGGATATTATCAGGATCTTTTTTGAACAACTTTCTGAAAAGGAATTTCCCTGTGTAGCCGCTAAAGCAGCACTCGCCAGTGATCAGATAAAATGCATGGTGGCCGGTCATATGGCTTGCCCGCAACAGGATAAAGAATTGTTGCATTTTTTGTATGATTTTGTAGATGATTTTCGCAATGCTGATTCATTGTATCACAGTGCGGTAATTATATTTAAACAACCGTTGAATCTGGATGAAAAATTATTTGATCAACTTTTATGGTTAAGACTGCAGTCATTAAGTAATATGGATGCCTTACAATATGAGTACGATGAAAGAGTTGCTTATGATCCTGGTTCACCGGATTTCAGTTACAGTTTAAAGAAAGAAGCTTTTTTTGTAATTGGCATGCATCCTTCCAGCAATCGAAATGCAAGGCGGTTTAAATACCCGGCAATTATCTTCAATCCGCATATTCAATTTGAAGAATTAAGGCAGCATGGCAAATACGAACCCATGCAAAAAGCGATCAGGAATCGCGATGACCTGTATTCAGGGTCTGTAAATCCAATGCTCAGTGATTTTGGTGAATCCTCTGAAGCCATTCAATACAGTGGAATGAAATATAATGAGCACTGGAAATGTCCCCTAAAAATAAATCATGGAAAAATTAAACATTATTCAACCACGTAGTGCCGCTTCATTCATTTTAAAAAAGGGGCAAATATTAAAGGTGGTGGATATTGAAGGCGAACAGGTCGCTGATTTTATTTGCTTTAGCTTAGATGATAAAAGAGAATATCTTTCTTCCGGCCGTACCATCGATTATGCTGAAACAATCTATTTGACCAAAGGCCATAAATTTTATTCGAATCGCAGTAAAGTTATGTTTCAAATGACTGAGGATACGGTTGGCCGTCATGATTTCCTGTTGACGCCATGCAGCGCCGATACATTCCGGATAATTTATGGTGATACAAATCCGCACAGGGGATGTCATGGAAATTTAACAGCAGTATTAAAAGAACATGGGATAGAGCCGGATATGATCCCTACCTGTTTTAATATTTTCATGAATGTACCAGTGGATGCAGAAACCGGAAAAATTTCCGTTTTGCCTCCTAAAAGCAAAAAGGGAGACCATATCAAATTGCAGGCAAATATGGACCTGGTAGTTGGGCTTACCGCATGTTCTGCAGGTATGTCGAATAATTATTCATTTAAACCTATTGGCTACATTATTACGGATCAATAAAAATCTAAAAAGCGTTGTACATCAGTTTGGATAATTGAATTGTTTATTTTCCTTTTTCACGCCATTATCAAATTCTCAAATTGTCAAATTCTCAAATTGCATTTTCATGCTTAACTTCCAATATATGGATGTAAAAATAGAAGAGCGCTGGAAGAAAGTGTTACAGGCAGAATTTGATAAGCCCTATTTCAGCGAAATTGTCAACCATATAAAAATTGAAAAAGCACAGGGTAAAATGATTTATCCCAAAGGATCACAGATATTCTATGCATTTGATTCTACTCCATTCGATAAAGTGAAAGTGGTCATTCTCGGCCAGGATCCCTATCATGGTGCGGGACAGGCACATGGATTATGTTTCTCCGTTCAGCATGGTACCAAACCCCCACCCTCACTCGTAAATATTTTTAAAGAATTGAATACTGATTTAGGTGTTCCGATTAATGCTTCCGGGAACCTTAGTTCATGGGCACATCAAGGTGTTTTATTATTAAATGCGATATTAACTGTAAGAGCTAATGAACCCGCAAGCCATGAAAAAATTGGATGGATGAATTTTACGGATGAAGTGATCAGAATATTATCAACCCAGAAAAAAAACCTGGTGTTTTTATTATGGGGAAACTTTGCCCGCCATAAAAAAACTTTGATCGATGTTAACCATCACCTGGTTTTAGAATCGGCACATCCCTCCCCTTTTAGCGTTACCAAATTTTCCGGATGCCGGCATTTTTCAAAAGCAAATGAATACCTGGCCGTTCATCATATTGACCCGATAAACTGGCATTTATAAAAAAATAAAATAAAGAACGGGCTATCTTTTATTTTCGCCATTAATAAAAGATTAATGGAAGTCATTAAAAATTTTCTGGGTCGCATTTTAGCCTTCTGGGCATTATTCGTTTTTGTCATTACCATGCTGCTGATCATTCCCGCTGCATGGCTTACCCGGTTTATCAAAACCGAACCCCGGCGCAGTACCGTTTTTATAAATGTTTCCAGAGTATGGATGAAAATGTTTTTTGTGCTGATAGGAGTACGCCGCATTTTTACCGGCCGGGAATATTTTAAAAAAGGCGAAAATTTCATTATCGTTTGCAATCATAATTCATTCATGGATGTACCACTTACATCGCCCGGCATACCCGGCCCCAATAAAACAATTGCCAAAGATGAAATGGCTAAAATCCCTGTATTCAATATTATTTATAAAGGAGGAAGTGTTTTGGTAAATCGCAAAAGTGAAGCAAGCCGTAAGGCGAGTTATATGAAAATGAAAGAAGTGCTGAAATTGGGCATGCATATGGTGATCTTTGCCGAAGGCACCCGCAACAAAACAAAAGAACCCCTTCAACGTTTTCACGATGGAGCATTCAGGCTGGCTATAGATACCCGCAAGCCGATTTTACCCACTGTAATTTTTTATACGGAAAGAGTTTTGCCACTGCATAAAAAATTCTTTTTCTGGCCTCACCGTGTAGAGATGCACCATCTGCAACCTGTACCCATAGCCGAAAATGAAACTGCAGAAAATTTAAAGAATCAGGTGCAGGAGATCATGCGCCGGTTTATTGTTGAAAATAAGCGTTAAAATGTCTGGAAAGATCTTGTTCGATTCACTTTCAAATCCTGTAATAAAGCGGATTTAGGATTGATATTAATGCTGAAATAACGAAACAAACCTACCGGCGCCACACTGATAGACATTTGCCAGCAATGCAGATCTCTTGAAATAGACATCTGGAAAGTCTGCAATTCCCGGGTGTTTAAATTATAATATCCATCAGCGCTGAAATTCCATTTCTCTGTTAAATTAAAACTTCCATTGAAACGGAGGTCACTGCTGAATTCAGTGGAAAAGCCACTATAATCCGGTCTCAATTGTTCAAAGAAGTTCAGTGAAAATGATAAACCCAATGTCCAGGGAATGTTAAAGTCCACAAATTCGTTGGGATTTTGCTGCATATATTCCAGCAATCTTTGCTGATCCCCTACCAGTGCGGGATCACTTCTCTGCATATCCAACTGCTCTTGCTTTTTGGCCTCCTTTTCAGAATCTTTTGGTTTGCTTTGAAATTGGGTGGAGATGGCAATATTTCCATTGGTTATATTCCCCGGCGTAAACCGACCACTACTCCAGACATAACGATCCAGATTCCTGCCCCTGCTATCTCTTTCATAGGGATTAAGCGTTGCATTGGCGCTGATATTTATTTTCTCAAACAGGGTGCTCCGCAGGTATAGATTAAATGGTTGTAATTTCAGGGAATCTGCGAAAAAGTTATATGATGAACTCATTCCAAATCCATCGATCAATCGAATTTTTCTGATGGCCGCTTCACCGGTATCTTTCCGGTTTCGATGTTTCATTTCGATATTATTATCAATCTGGAAACTCAAGCCACCAAATTCACCTTCACCATAAAAGGAATATAATCCCCCGGCAAATTCATTAAAGCGCAAAGTCCTTCCGGTTGTATCCACCTGCACATCATAATAATGTTTCCCCGACAAATCTGGCCTGTAATTAACACTAAGTGTGGGACGGATCACGTGCCTGATAGCTATGATATTTGAATTCTTGAAATTATAGGTTCCGAATACAGCGGTATTTAAACCAATACCAGTGGACAAACTATGATCTGTAAAAAAACCTTTATTAATAACGGTGTCTACCTTTTGATTTATATTATTCCATCGGCGATGGAAAGTTTGTGCAAACCAGGTTTGGCTGTAGGAAACATTTGGTGAAACCATTATTGCTCCACCTAAAATAGGCGGCAAGGAAAGTGAAATAGGAATACTATGTTGCGCACCCCATTGAAAAGTATCAATCAGGTTGCGAAAATTAAATGCAGAATCATAAAAAGCTATCTGGTTACGAAATGCACCATTATAACCAACACCTAATTTTTCATACCATTTTGGTGATCCGATCAGTTCTTTTGGTTGCAATGGATAAATGGTATTCACCGTAAATCCGGCATCGGGCAAACTAACATTCACAAGCCTTGTATTATTATTCTGGCTATGGTTGGCACTCAGGGTAAGACTATATGGTTTATCCTGCCATGTTTTAGAATAACGAATACTGGAATAAAGCTGGTTTTGAAAATTCTGATTTACATTATTGGGTACCAAACGGTTAAACTGGGTTGAACCTGCATTGACACTGGCTCCAAATGTTGTACCTGGTCTTGCACGGCTATCTACAGTGTGGTTCCAGTTTACCTGGAAACTTTTTGAATTTAAAAAATCCGGATCACCTTTAAAATTAGCCCGGGTATTTTGTACAGTCAGGTTAAAGGCTCCATTGTATTTGTATCTTTTTCGGTAAGTAGGTGAAAAGCTGGCAAGCCAGCCCCCATAAGAATAAATATTTCCACGCAGGGTTACATCAATAAATTCATTCAATACTTTATAATAACCAAGACCTTCTAATCCCAAACCCATTTGTTCATTAGTGGCAAAACTGGGTGCCAGCATACCGGAATGCTGACCACGACTTAATGGATAAAATCCGAATGGCAGGTATATAGGAATCGGTACACCTTCAAACTCCGGGTGTGTAGGTCCCGAAATGGCAAGCTTTTCATTAATTAATTTTAATTTATTGGATTTGAATGCAAAATGCGGTTCATCCAGGTTGCAGGTGGTAAATATTCCTTCACTTACAAAATAAGTATCAGCGCCAACTTTTTTAATATCCTTACCTTGTATAAACATTTCACCCGATTGGGTAAATGTATTTTTGGTAAGACCCTTTTGCGTTTTGAAATTAAACCGGATGGTATCGCTGCTAAAATTATTTTCACCTTGTACAAATCGGGCACGATCATCTATTTCGCCCAAACTGTCTCTTCCACTAATGGCGGTTAAAATGTTTGATTGCTGGTCCAGTTCTACATATGGTGAAGTAAGGGTAATATCCTGGTATTGCGTTTTGGTATTCCCATATAGAAGGATCTGTTTCCGTTGTATCAGTACAACTGCTGAATCTTCCGCTTCATAGGTCACCGGGCCATCCAGTGAATCTCTGCTCATCTTCAGGGAAAAGGTATCTACTATTTGGATCACCGAATCAAAAATTGGAATCGTATCCCTTGAAGGTAATGTATCGGTAACCTGTATGCGGGGTTTGGGTACCGTATCAAGTTGCTGAAAATTCCTGCTTGCTGTTAATGGAATGTAAAAATATTTTGAAGAAATATGCGAAGCAGAAGTTTTCCACGTTAATGTTAACAATAACAATGCTGTTAGTGCGGCGGAAAACAAGTATTTTAAGTTAGATTTGTAGTATACCCTCATACGGTGAGAACAAAAATAATCCTTTAAACCTTAAACAATTTGTGAAGATTCCTACTAACCGCAAAAAGCCGAATCTACCATGTTTAAACGCACCTTATTAAGCTTAACTCTCCTGGCTATTTGCCCGGTCATCTTTTCATTCATTCAATTTGGAACTGATCAGAAAGTGATCAAGACTATTGTTATTGATGCCGGACACGGTGGACATGATGGTGGAGCCCGTGGTACTTACAGTTCAGAAAAAGATATTTGCCTGGATATATCACTGAAACTTGGTGCCCAAATTGAAAAGGAAATTCCGGATGTAAAAATAATATACACCCGCACCTCAGACAGTTATCCTGAATTGCATGCCAGGGCTAAAATGGCGAACCAGGTAAATGCAGACCTGTTTATTTCAATCCATGTTAATTCAGCCCCTGCCAAAAAAGGAAAAAACCTCGCAGGATATACTTATGTAGGTAAAGGATCTAAAAGAAGAAAAGTTCCCAAATACACTTATTACACAATCCCTAATCCCGCAAAAGGTACTGAAACTTATATCTGGGGTGCCCATAAAAATGAAGACAAAGAAGTTGCTTTAAGGGAAAATGCCCCAATGATGATGGAAGCAAATTATAAAGATAAATATGGTGAGGTTGATCCGAACAGTCCTGAGTTTATCGCTTTATCCTTATTAAAAACAAAACAGTTTTTCAAGCGCAGTGCCACATTAGCCAGCCTGGTTGAAGAAGAATTTACAAAAGTTGGCCGCACCAGTCGAGATGTTAAACAGCGCCAGGCGGGCATCTGGGTTTTACAGGCAACAGCTATGCCCAGTGTTTTGGTTGAAACCGGCTTTATCAGTAATAAGGAAGATGAAGATTATTTGAATAGTGCAAAAGGACAGGCAGAAATTGCTCATTGCGTTACGAATGCAGTAAAAAGTTATATAAGTTGGATCGAAGAACACCAGAATGCTAACAGTACAACCACCGCTAAAGTAAATGTTCCCAATGAAAAAAGTAGTTATGAATTTTTAGAACAGGTAGATAAGATGGAGAAAGAAAGACAGGGTAGATAATATAAGGGCATAATTTTTTAATATCAAAGGACGGGATCAAAATTCCGTCCTTTGTTTTGCTTTATAGCTGACTTAAATGAGGTATTAAAATATTTAACTAATTTGGCGGCCAATAAGCCCTCTACAAGGCAATAAAAAAAATACATGAAGATTAAAAATGAAACCAAAGTTGGCCTGCTGGCGGTTGTTGCAATCGTACTGCTGGTATTAGGATTTAATTTTTTGAAGGGGAATGACTTTTTTAAAAAAACCACCCATATTTACGCTGTTTTTCCCAAGTTAGGTGCTTTAGATAAATCAAATGTTGTTAAGGTCAATGGTCTGCCCATAGGTACTGTGTATGAATTTGCCTCAACTGATAAAGAAGTAAGTTCCATTTTAGTCACTATTAACCTTACTAAAGATGTAAATATTCCACGTGATTCCAGAGCTTATATCGCATCCAGCATTGTGGGCGCCTCCAGTATAACCATTGACATAGGAAGTTCAAATGAATATTTAAAGCATGGAGATACTATTCAAACAAGTATAAATGAAGGTATTTTGGGTGATCTTACATCGCAGGTAACGCCTACCCTTAGTAAAACCCGTAACGCTATTGACTCATTAACCATGCTTATTGGTAATTTTAATCGTGTGCTGGATCCCAACACACAAAATAATCTGCAATCCATTATCGCCAACCTGAATCGTACAAGTGCCCAAATACAAAACCTGTTAGCCGCACAATCCCGTGTTTTGTCTGAATCATTAAATAATGTAAATGAAATTACAGGGAATCTTGCCAATAATAGTGACCGGATAAATAGTACCATTGAAAATCTGGAAACAACCACCGGTAAACTTGCCCAGGTGGATATACAAAAAACGCTGGATTCACTGGACCAATCTGTGAACAATTTAAAAACTTTCACCAATAATTTAAATCAAAAAGACGGCACACTTGGTTTGCTGATGAATGATAAAACACTTTACAACAATATCAATTATGCCATCATCGGTTTGGAAACATTGATGGATGATATTAGGGTGAACCCGAAACGCTACGTTAATATTTCAGTATTTGGTGGCAAAAATAAAGGAGGCCCCATAACTTCGCCTGAGATAAAGGATACCGTTATCAGGATTGAACAATAATGAAATATCATCCCTCTTTTTTTTTATGGATTATTTTATCGTGTTTCGCTGTAACAAATTTAGCAGCGCAGGTTCCTGTGAATGCAAACAGGAAAACTTCAACCAGGATCGTTGAAATACTTCCTGGTGCACGCAAATTGGAATATCGCCGTATTGATTCAATCACTGAATTACAGATATTGGTTGGCAATGTAAGATTGAAACAGGGTAATACACTTTTCAGTTGTGACAGTTGTGTAATTAATAAAAGCCAGAACCTGTTTGAAGCTTTTGGAAATGTACATATTGAAGAAGATACCACCAATGTTTACTCCAATTACCTTCGATACCTTACAAATCAAAGAGTCGCTTTTTTAACCGGTGGTGTTCGGTTAACAGATGGTCATGGCACACTTACCACTAATAAACTGGAATACGATGTAAATACGGGCATAGGTATTTACCGGGAAGGAGGTAAAGTTGTTAATAAACAAACGGTCTTAACAAGCACGGAAGGATACTATTATTCCGATATGAAGGATGTATATTTTAAAGACAATGTTGTATTAAATGATCCGAATTATCATTTAACCACAGATTCATTATTGTATAATACAGAATTTGAAACAGCCAGGTTTATTTCTCCCACTTTGATCAGGGATTCCACAAACCGCACCATCATTACCAGTGATGGATTTTATAATCTACAGACCGGCAAAGCTGAATTTGGTCAAAACCCGGTGATTAATGATGGAGCTGTAAGAATAACCGCTCAGCGCATAGCCATTGACGATAGTACCGGTATTTCCCAGGCCGAAGGGAATGCCTCTATTATAGATACGGCTCAGGGGACAACTATTTTGGCCGGTATTATTTTCCGGAATAACAAAACCGAATCCGTATTAGCAACCCGCAAACCGCTGATGATCATCAGGCAGGAAAATGACAGTATCTATGTGGCTGCTGATACTTTATTTTCCGGCAGGCTCACGGATCTGTATACCCCTGCTCCTGTAATGCCAGATACCATATCCGGTATAACCATAGCAGACACGCTGACCGGTATGGCATCAACCGATTCAATACGCAATGTAATGTTAAGAGACACTTTAACCAGTATTACTACCATTGATGTACAACCGAAATTGACTGATAGCACCAACCGGTATTTTGAAGCATTCCGGAATGTTCGCATCTTCAGTGATTCATTACAGGCAAACAGCGACAGCTTGTTTTATTCTTTTGCAGATTCAACATTCCGCCTATTCCAGGATCCTGTAATATGGTCCAATAAAAGCCAGATCACCGGTGATACCATTTATCTTTTTACCAAAAATAAAAAAGCCGACAGGCTGCAGGTTTTTGAAAACAGTTTGATCGTAAATGAAGTACAGCCCGAAGTCTATAACCAGATTGGAGCTACCCGGCTCGATGGATTTTTTGTTGATGGAGCTATTGATTCCGTTCGCGCCAGGGGTTTTGCAAAAAGTATTTACTATTTACAGGATGATGACAGTGCATTTTCAGGTATTAATGAAGCGAACAGCGACATAATGGATGTTTATTTTCAAAACAGTGAATTACAAAAAGTTGTATTCAGAAGTGCTGTTACAGGCACCCTTTGGCCCATCCGGCAAAAAAATCCCGGTGAAATGCGATTAACCAATTTTCAATGGCTGGAAGCACAACGACCTAAGACTAAATATGAACTGTTTGAATAAGTAAAAAATCAAAATTAAAAATTAAAAATCGTAAACGACGAACAGGACTTTGCCCGAATTCCCATTATAAATTTTTTTTTTCAAATTACTAACCAGGAATTATTTACTCTGATTCCCAATACCCAATCCTAATACAATCCAGGGCTTGATGAAGGAGAACATATCAACCAATCAACTACACCCTTACTTTAGGTTTTTGTTGACATTTATATATAGAATTTCGTGGCTATATTTTTCTTTCTTCAAAAAAATGTAATCGATATGAAAAAAATAATGGTATTTAACCTGGCTTTTATGCTGCTGGTTTGTTTTAATAATGCAAATGCCCAGGACTACCGGTCAGCATTAGGTGTAAGATTGAGCAGTTCGCCCGCCGTTGTAAATAATTCTGTATCGTTTAAATATTTTACAAGTGAATCGCTTGCCCTTGAAGCCCTGTTAACATTTTCAGATCCGGTTGCTATTGGTTTATTATTTGAAAAACACCGGCCATTTGGTGCAGAAGGATTGCAATGGTTTTATGGAGGAGGTGGTTACGTAGGTTTTGGCGGAAATACCAATGTAGGAGGTATGGGTATTATTGGACTGGATTATAAATTTACCAATGTCCCATTGAATTTATCGCTTGACTGGAAACCGGAGCTTAACGTGATCTCAGATATTAATTTTGAACCTGCAGCTATTGGATTTTCAGCAAGATTCACATTTGGAAGATAGAAAATCATTACAAAGTAAAGGTGAAGTAAAAATATTTTTGCTTACTTATTCGGTATTTTGCGCATTTATGCGGTTTTTCCTTTATTTTAGTTTTCGCAAACCAAACTAAATGTTAAAAAGGGAACGCCAGGCATTCATTCTTCACCAGGTGAATTTGCATAACAAAGTGCTTTCTTCTGGTCTAAGCCAGGAGATTAAGGTTTCGGAAGACACTATACGTAGAGACCTGCAGGAACTTGCTGAAGAAGGTAAAGTGATCAAAGTTCATGGAGGTGCCCTTTCTCCTTCTTTCGATCAGTTAAATTACCCTTCAGACAAAATTTATTCTCATACCCAAAAAAATATAATTGCTCAGAAAGCCGTGAGCCTGATTGAAGACGGCATGTTCATTCTGACTGGCGGCGGTACAACCATTATTGAAATGGCCCGTAATCTGCCCCCCCAATTAAGAGCCACATTTATTTCCGGAAGCATTCCTGCTATAGTTGAATATATGCATCATCCAAATTGCGATATCATTGTAATTGGTGATAAGATATCCAGGAATTCAAAAATTACAGTTGGAGCAGAGGCCATTAAACAGATTAACCAGATAAAAGCGGATATCTGTTTTTTGGGCATTAATGCAATCGACATACGGCATGGCATAACCGATAATGACTGGGAAGTGGTTCAACTTAAAAAAGCCATGATCGAATCAGCACAAAGTGTTGTTTGCATGACCATTGCCGAAAAAATAAATACGATACAACCCATTCAAATTGGTTTATTACAAAGTATTGATTTTTTAATTACGGAATTGCCACCCGATTCACCTGAATTACAACCTTACGTGGAAGCTGGCATCAAGGTTCTTTGATACTTTCTAAATTTATTAATCTGTATAATCCCTGTAAGTAACTAAATGGAATTAAATTATTAATTACACATTAAATGAATAACAACTAAAACACACATGCTATTGTTGTAACTACTATGGATGGAAAAGTATCTTACATTAATCATCGAAAATAAAATTGACAACCTGCTAATAAAAAGAGGCTGCCAAGCGACAGTCTCTTTTTTATTTGGATACATAAATTATCAATGAAAAAACATGTAAGCAATAAATATAGCTGCAATTACACCAGCTAACTCTGCAAGTAATGCTGCTGGTAATGCATGCCTGGTTCTCTTAATACCCACCGATCCAAAATACACCGCTAAAACATAGAAAGTTGTTTCAGTGGATCCCTGGATCACACTGGCAACCCGTGATGGAAAACTATCTGCACCGGAAGTATTCATCAAATCGATCAATAAACCTCTTGCGCCACTGCCGCTCAGGGGTTTCATTAAAGCTACCGGTAATGCGGGAACGAAATCACTATTAATGCCCATGCTGGTAAAAAAGTAAGACAATCCATCCATAAGGAAATCCAGCAATCCCGAAGAACGAAAAACAGCGACAGCCACTAAAATAGCGACCAGGTAGGGAATGATTTTGATAGCTATTTCAAAACCTTCTTTGGCGCCATCAATAAACGCTTCAAAAACATTAACCCTCCGCATCATGGCCAGCGAAATAAAAGATACAATGATGCTGAATAAGATAACATTGCTCATCACCTTTGTAGTGGTATTGATCTCATCTGCCGGAAGGCCTGAAAAATAATATAGTAATCCCGCAATACCCAATGCGATCGTTCCTAAATATAATAAAACAGTTCTGTTAAAAATATTAATGCGCTGATACAGGGCCGTTACAATTAGCCCGACCAAAGTTGAAAAAAAAGTAGCCAATAATATAGGAATAAAAATGTCCGAGGGGTCCGCGGCACCTGCCTCTTTGCGATAAGCCATAATGGTTATTGGAAGTAATGTTAAACTCGACGCGTTCAATACCAGGAACATGATCTGCGCATTGGAAGCCGTTTCTTTTTCAGGATTCAATTCCTGCAATTCCTTCATGGCTTTTAAACCCATGGGCGTGGCCGCATTATCCAGCCCAAGCATGTTGGCGGAAAAATTCATGAGGATGGAGCCGTATGCGGGATGATTGCGCGGAATTTCAGGAAAAAGTTTTGCGAAAAAAGGACCCACAGCACGGGCGAATAAATTAATCATCCCTCCCCTTTCACCGATCTTCATGATGCCTAACCAAAAAGCCATTAAACCAATAAGACCAATAGCGATCTCCGCCCCCACCCTGGAGGTATCAAAAATAGAAAGAACTATTTTCTGAAAAATATCGACATCATTGAATCCGATCAATTTTACCAATGCTGCTATAAAAGCCAGGAGAAAAAACGAAATCCAAACATAATTTAATGCCATAAAGAAAATTAAGCCATTAAATTAAGCAATCATTTTTGTAAATGTTGAATGCAATATAATATTTAAAGGTGCAAAGAATGTGACCTATGTCATGGTCAGCCGCTTTCCTTTTTGTTATATTTATATCATTGTACACAATAAAAATTTGGATATGTAGCATACTAATGTAACCGGGTTATCGAAAGATAAAACTTCCGAATTAGCCGAAAAGCTAAACGAGCTGCTGGCGAATTATTCTGTCTTTTATCAAAATGCCCGTGGTTATCACTGGAACATTAAAGGAGAGAAATTTTTTGAATTGCATGCCAAATTTGAAGAACTCTATAACAGCCTGATATTAAAAATCGATGAAATAGCTGAAAGGATCCTTACACTGGGGCATTCTCCCTCCCACCGTTTTTCAGATTATTTAAAATCAGCTGAATTAAAAGAAAGCGGTAAAGTAAGTGAAGGGAAGCAGGCTATTACTGAGATTTTGGATAGCTACAAAATCCTGATCGCCAAACAAAGAGATCTGCTGAAATTATCAGAAGAAGCAAACGATGAAGGCACCAATGCATTAATGAGTGATTATATTCGTGAACAGGAAAAATTTACCTGGATGTATTCTGCCTATTTAACTTAAAAGTTAAAAGTTAAAACCAATTTTAAAACGATAGTCAAAAGTTTAGCTTATTTACGTCAAAAGTCAATAGTTTAACTATAAACAGATTAAACTAAAAGCGGTATTATTTTAAATAACTGATTTTGACATACATTTTCAGGCTTAACTTTTTGACTTTTAAGTTTTCCCTTTTAAGTTTTATATCCCCTTATCTTTGCGGCTCAAAAAAAAGGAAGAATGGCTTTACAAGCAGGAATTGTGGGATTACCCAATGTTGGAAAATCAACTTTATTTAATGCGGTAAGTAATAGCGCAAAAGCGCAGGCAAGTAATTACCGTTTCTGCACCATTGAGCCCAATGTTGGCCTGGTAGATGTGCCGGATGAACGTTTGAATAAGTTGGCCGAACTGGTTCAGCCTAATAGAATTGTTCCCACACAGATTGAAATTGTTGATATCGCCGGTTTGGTGAGGGGTGCCAGCAAAGGGGAAGGACTGGGCAATAAATTTTTAGCAAATATTCGCGAGGTTGATGCAATCATTCATGTTGTGCGTTGTTTTGAAGATGAGAATGTATTACGTGACGAAGGTGCTATCAACCCAATCAGTGATAAGGAAATCATTGAAACAGAATTGCAATTAAAAGACCTGGATAGTGTGGAAAGAAAAATTTCAAAATCCGAAAAACAGGCCCGCATTGATCCAAAAATAAAAGCGGAACTCGATGTTTTACTCCGTTGTAAAAATCACCTTGATAAAGGTTTAAATATTCGCACGCTTGATTTAACGCCAGCAGAAAAAGAAGCCTTTGCTGATCTGTTCCTGTTGTCTGATAAACCAGTTTTATATGTAGCTAATGTTGATGAACCTTCCATGCATAGAGGCAACAAGTTTTCTGATATACTGATTGAGGCTGTGAAAAATGAAAATTCGCAGGTTATCATCATGAATAATTCTATTGAGGCCCAGATCTCCGAAATGGAAGATCCGGATGATAAGCAAATGTTCATGGATGAATATCACATGAAAGAACCTGCACTGAATCGTTTGATTCGCTCCGCATACCAATTATTAGAACTCTATACTTATTTTACTGCAGGCGTTCAGGAAGTTCGTGCATGGACCATTCACAAAGGATGGAAAGCGCCACAGGCTGCCAGTGTTATTCATACTGATTTTGAAAAAGGATTCATCAAAGCCGAGGTGATCAGCTACGAAGATTTTATTCATTATAAATCCGAAGCCGCTTGTCGGGATGCGGGCCGGTTAAGAATTGAAGGAAAAGAATATATTGTGAAGGATGGCGATGTTATGCATTTCCGCTTCAATGTATAATTTTCATGAAACAATATTTTATTCGGGGAGGAATTATTTTCCTCCTTTTTTATTTTTTTTATGTTTCCAGCTTTAGCACTTTAGGCATCTTCGTTGTGGCTCCCCCGTCAGATTTGCGGGGTCACTCCCTTGTGCCGCATCAAATAATTCATCAAAAAATGCGGCACCCAAATTAATATCGGTGGCACGCCTGGATCTTTATCAACTTTTTACAACTAATTTTCTCCAGATAAAAGCCGCCGAATGCTTACTTTTAAAACACCAATCAGGCATGTTTTTCCTTCCCCTATTTTGACATAAAAACATTTATAGAAGCAATCAAAATAAATGATTATGCAAATTCCTACTTCAATTTTCGTTACAGGTGGTACAGGTAATATTGGTGGCGCCGTTGCCAGGAGTTTATTGAGCAAAGGAATAAAAGTAAAAGTACTAACCCGGGATCCTTCATCAGAAAATGCCATTGCTTTAAATAATATAGGAGTAGAATTAGTAAAAGGAGATTTAAACAATATAGCCACATACCAGGATAGCGTGGCTGATGTGGATGGCATTTTTTGCGTGCTGGCGATGGAAAAGAATAAGGATAGTGAAATCAAAAAGGGGAAAGACCTTGCTGACCTGGGCCGTAAATATAAAATTTCTCATTTCGTTTATTCATCCGTAATTACGGCTGATGAAGAAACGGACATTCCTCATTGGCAGAGTAAAACCGCCATTGAGAATTATATCAAACAATTGCAACTACCTTATACCATAATCAGGCCTGCCAGCCTGTATGAAAATTTTTTGATACCACAGGTTAAAAAAAATATACTGAAAGGAAAGTTGGTATACCCTTCAAGCGGAGAAATTGTACAACAATATATTGGTGCGAAGGATATAGGAGAGATTGCTACCAGAATTTTTCTGAACCCTGGACAATACATCGGGCAAACCCTTCCCGTTGCTGCAGAGCAAATGAATTTGTTCCAGGTCACCGCGTTATTTTCCAAAGTGCTGCATAAAAAAATGAAATTTCAAAAACTCCCTTCGTGGATCACAAGACTGGCAATGGGTAAAAATTTGTACCGGATGTTTGAATGGATAAATGAACATGATATGGTCTATGTAAAAAATATCAATGATACGCATATTGAGTTTCCGGGTTTGTTGCCTTTAAAGGATTGGATTCGCTTCCATTTTGAAAGGCATAGAAGTGTTTAGCGAGAGAGATCACTAATGGATCGACTTTGAGTAACTTTGCATATAATGCAAAAACAACCTGTCTTTATAAAGAGGAATGGTACCTAAAACAAAGCGGTTATGGATGCTCTCCCTATATGAACAGTTCTTGCAGAGCCCGGTTTCCGTCCATCGTACTGAAAACTTAGTTCCAGGTTATTCATTAATCTTTTGGTAAGTCCCAGAGACCATAAATAATTTTTACCAGGTAATAATCCATCCAGCATTACATAACTCACGGTTGTATTGGCTGCCGCATCATAATCAATATTATTAAAAGTAAATCGACCGATGAGTGAACTGTTTTGTAATACATTGTATTTGCTTTCCAGATTTACAGAATTGGAAATGGATTTTTCACCACCAAATTTCGGTTCATTTTTTTTGATATCATATTTATAACTCGTCACGAGGCGGAAAACTGTTCCGCGTATCAGGGAAATGCGAGGCTCCGTGTTAAAAATATTTAAATGGTAATTGCGATTGGTAAATGCTGCATCAGGCGTAATTAATTCATTATTTCCTTTTCGGGTGGTGAGATCTAAGGTGATCATTTTATTCAGATTCCAACGAAATTTTAAACTCCAATCTGTAACCTGCCTGCTCTCATAGCCATAAGTTAGCAATGACTTTCCACTGTTTTGCAAATTACTTAAATCCAGGCCCCAGTTACTGTTGAACCGGTTAAAAGAAAGGGTATTTAAAAAGACCGTTCCTAATGTGATCAATGCCGTATCATTTAAACCATATTTAAAAGGATTGAATTCAAAAGTCCCCTTAGCTACAGATTTTTTATTAACCTGCATGCTGGTTTGCAGGTTAAACCGTGAAATGAAAGCATTTATTCCCTGTGCACCACTCGTTGAGATAACTGCCCTTGGATTGATATGAAAACTGTAATTAAGCGTGTTGAAATTCGCTTTTACATAATCGTTAGTTGGTGTAAACAAGCGGATAAATTTTGCCTGGTCTGTAAAAATGGCGATCTCGAATTCATTCAGTGATTGGACTCCATTGCTGTCATAATCATTCCATGTATATTGCCCCTGCCCTGCCGGAACTTCCAGGTAACTGTAATCTCTTCTTTGTTCCTGGCCTGCCCCTACTTCATATAGAACATTGCCAGTGATCAATCCTTTGAATTCATTGATCATGTATTCCGTCCGCCCTAATATAGTTTCGTCTTCCTGTTGCGGTGATAATGAATGATCACTCACATTTAATTTTCTGAAAGTTGCATTGAAAAGAAGCTGGTGAGCAGGATTTTTTAAAAATTCAGCCTGCAGATTTATGTTCTGGCTGCGATCCGCAGATATTAAATCTTTTGCAACGGGAAATTTATCTGCCCGGGTAAAATAGGTAATACTGTATTTGTTTTGTTTTTGATCATCAGACCGTAAATACACCGAATAAGTATCAAATGCAAAACTTAAAGCAGATAATGAGTCCGTTGATTTATTACGGGTAATATTCCGCTCCATAGTATACCGGCCGCCTAAACTGATATTATCCAAATGAGCAAATTTCCTGCTGATATCAAGGATTGGTTTAAAGAAACTTCCTTTTTGAAGGTTATTGGAAAAATTAGTGATAGATACCTGGTTATTTAATGTAAGCCCTTTAAACGCGGCGGCCTGGGTGAGCGTTTGTTGAATACCGTTATAATCATCGCTGCGGTTATAATTCATTAACTGGTAACCAATTGAATTTCGATGACTTTTTAATTGTGAACTGAAACGCAGAATGTTTTCTGTAGCGGCCTGTGTTATCAATGGTAAACCCCAGTCGCGGGTAAACTCCACATTGCGTATTCTTTCCAGTGGTTTAAATTTATCCTGTACATATTCATAATCCAATAGCGTGGTGAGGCTTAATTTATTTTCTGCTTTGGATCTTAACGGTTTTGTATTCTGAAATTGAAAACGGGCAGCAAATCCGGCATCATCACCCCCATCCTTACCCGAAAAAGTATTGACATCATAATTGCTCATGGCCAGCTCGCTTTTAATAAATGTGCCCGTTCCCAGTTTATAATCAACACCTATATTAAAAACCTGTTGTTTCTTAGGCGTAACTAAAATGGAAATTGGCTCAAACCGGCCCTGCTTCTGATTTCCGATGGGTGATACATAACGAAAGACTTTTCCATTGGCCCCATTAAAATCCGGAACATAATTGCCAAAACCTTGTCCAACATCTGTAAAAGAAAGGCTGTATTTAGCTACTGCGGGATCTGTAGAGAATTGATAAAATGAATCGATCAACGTACCGGCACTGAAATAAATTTTTTCATACAGAATCTTGCCTGCATCAAAGGAATCTATAACAGCAGTGGGGTAAAATGCATGCTTAATGCTATCTCCAATAGTACTTAAAAAATGCCGTTGTTCAACATCCAGTACCTGGTTTACCTGTGAATTTTTTGCATCGCTGTTGTTGAAAGCGCCAAGCCGGATAATAAGCCGCTCATTAATTGTCAACTCCTGTGTAGCATACAGATTTGCATTTAGAAAATTACGGTCGGCATATTCAAATTCAATTTGTATCCTGCTATCTTTTGTAATCAATCTTCTGGGTGTAAACGTTACTTCTGCTGTATTATAATTAATCACGTAATCCTGGTCTTCGCCTCTTTGTAATATTTCACCATCCAGGAATACACGCTCTGTGCCCGCCAGTACAATAAAGAAGAATTCATTGCTGGCACCCGTTAACCTGTAAGGTCCCTGGTTCCCTTCCAATCCCTGAAAAATATTTCGGTTAAATTTTCCTTTGGCAATGGAACCGCTCACCAATGTGTGCCCTTTTATTCCCGGGGAAAGATTGTAATCAGTCTGAAAGCTTACACCCTGCAATCGTTTATAAAAATTGAGGAAATAACTTTTGTTTTGGCGCAGATCAATATCACCCAGATTCAATTGCCAGTTTTTTTTCTTGAACTGAAGGTATACCTGGTCAAATTCATTTAGTTGTTGCGTACTGCCATCGGGTTGTATTGGAATATTATTATCGGTTATGGCAGCTGAAATTTCAATACTATCGCCCAACATGCCACTTAACTGCAGATTCAGGTTGGAATTCAACACTGCATCCTGGCTGTTGCCGAATGAAATACCGCGGCCAAAACTTCCATGGTAATTCAGATTACCAAAATTAAAGACACCCTGCTGCCTGGTTGCATTGTTATTAAACTCGAAAGGCGCAGCATAAAAATGATTCACTACGCTGTCATAATTGATACGTTGTGCCACAGGATCTAATTTGAATGGGAATACGCGGTAACTTATTTCCACAGTATCATTTTCAGGTCTTAAAGTCCAGACAAGTGTAGAACGGATATAATCAAAACGGTAATCAGAAGGCGGTACACCTCTAACGATTAACGAATAAGGAATAATGCTTAGTGAATCCAGGTAAAGTGTATCAGCTGCGGTTGCCATTGCTTTTATACGCAGGTTGGATGTTCTGCCTGGTGTTGAGGGTAACTGTGCGTTACTTCCATAACACATCATCAGTAAAAATAAAATTCCAAAAAAGCAATATAACGGCTTCAATAACAGTAGGTTTTTCGACCTGCACAGGTGGCGGTTATGGATAAAGCGTAAAAATCGGTTTTTTTATTGCTTAAATGCCCGCAAAGGCTGATAAATAAAGGAATTTTGATTTTACGCGAGGTAAATAATGAATATATACTGGCTGTTTATTATTTAACTTTTACGTATCGACAAAAATGAGAATGGCTTAACCTTCTTTTTAATATAAAATTTATTGCGGTTTTATTGATGAATTCCTTCAAGCATAAACAGGAATGCATATTCAAGAGAAATATTTTTTAAATAATCAAAACGACCAGATGCCCCTCCATGTCCATATTCCATTTCCGTTTTAAATAACAACAGGTTGTTATCTGTTTTCATGGTTCTGAGCCTGGCTACCCATTTAGCTGGTTCAAAATATTGTACCTGGCTATCATGCAATCCTGTTGTTACCAGCATATGGGGGTAAGCTTTGGGCTGTACATTATCGTATGGGGAATATGATTTCATATACAAATAAGCTTCTTTATTTTTTGGATTTCCCCATTCATCAAATTCATTGGTAGTGAGCGGAATACTTTCATCAAGCATTGTATTGATAACATCAACAAAAGGAACCTGGGCCACGATGCCATTCCAAAGATCAGGGCGCATATTTACAATGGCACCCATTAATAAGCCACCGGCACTACCACCCATGGCATATAAATGTTCTTTGGATGTAAAATCCTTTTCAACTAAATATTCTGCGCAATCTATAAAATCAGTAAACGTATTTATTTTCTTCATCATCTTCCCATCCTCATACCACTGACGACCCATTTCCTGGCCACCACGTATATGCGCAATGGCAAAGGCGAATCCGCGATTCAATAAACTTAGCCGGGCACTGCTGAAGGCGGCATCCATGCTGTTGCCGTAGGAGCCATAACCATATAATAGTAAAGGTGATTTCCCATTTTTTACAAATCCTTTTTTATAAACCAATGAAATGGGAACTTTAGCGCCATCTCGCGCAGTTGCATATAATCGCTCCGTTGTATAATCTTCGGAATTAAATCCGCCTACCACTTCTGTCTGTTTCATCAGTTGTTTATGCTTCGTAATCATGTTGAAATCGAAAATTGAAGCAGGGGTAGTGAGCGAAGTATAAAAATACCGTAATGTTTTGGTATCATATTCCGGGTTGCTGCTAATACTAGTAGCATATGCGGGTTCTCCAAAATCTAGAAAATAATCGGAGCCATCTGCCAGGTTACGAACCTGTATCTGCAATAATCCATTTTTTCTTTCTGTGATGGCTAAAAAATCCCTGAAGGCGTCTACACCTTCCAGTAAAACCTCGGGGCGATGTGGAATAATTTCTTTCCAGGCTGATCTGTCTGTATTATCCAGTGGAGATTCCATTAACTTAAAATTAATAGCATCCTGGTTGGTGCGAATCAAAAAACGGTTACCCTGGTGCGTTATATAATATAACACATCTTTCCTTCTTGGTTGAAAAATTTTAAAACTCCCATTGGGAATATCTGCATCCAGGTAACGAATTTCAGAAGACATGGTGGCACTACTGGTTATTATAATATATTTTTCAGAGCGGGTTTTAGAAACACCTATATAATTAGTGCTATCCGTTTCATGGTAAACTATTTCATCCAACGAAGGATTCTGACCCAACACATGTTTACGTATCTTTTGGGTAAGCAACGTGACAGGATTTTTCTCCGTATAGAATAATGTTTTACTATCATTTGCCCAAACTGCAGCACCCGTAGTTCGAATTAGTTGATCTTTTAATAGCTCGCCGGTTTCAAGGTTTTTTACCTGGATGATATATTCCCGGCGGCTGACCGTATCAACACCATATGCCAATAACTTATTATCAGGGCTTACACTAAACCCAGCTGCAGAATAATAAGGATGTCCTATAGCCATTTCATCAATATCCAGCAAAATCTCCTCCGGAGCATCCAGGCTGCCTTTTTTACGGCAGTATTTATAATATTGTTTGCCTTCATCACTACGTGTATAATAAAAATATCCGTTTTCAAATGCAGGAACCGATTCATCTTTTTCTTTGATGCGATTCTTCATTTCTTGGAAAAGACTATCCTGGAATTTTTTTGTAGGTGACATCACTTTTTCGATATAATCATTTTCCTTTTTCAGGTAATTCACCACTCTTGCGCTATCGGGACCTTTCTTAAAAAAGTCATTCATCCAATAATAATTGTCCACGATGGTATCTCCATGTAAAACAAATGTTCTTGGTTTGATCTCTGCTACGGGGGGTTGAATTCCCTGACCCCAATTTTTAGAACTTCCTGCTATCTTATTTTCTGCCTGGTTGCAACTCATGATCAAAAAAATTAGGGATGAATAGTAATAATGAAATTTCATAATAGTCATTAAGTTTATGAATTTAGGCTTATGGGATCAATAAAAAAGCCCCGCAGGGCTTCATAATTTCAACTATACTATTGTTTATCAATACTTAATCCTGCACCGAAATATTCTTTATTTAAACGGGAAATATTGGTAATAGAAATTTCTTTCGGACAAACCGCCTCACAGGCACCCGTAAACGTACATGAACCAAAGCCTTCCTTGTCCATCTGTGCAACCATATTCAATGCACGGGCTTTTCTTTCCGGTTTACCCTGCGGCAATAAAGCAAGATGGGAAACTTTCGCTGCAAGGAATAACATAGCAGATGAATTTTTACAGGCTGCTACACATGCTCCACAACCAATACAGGAAGCTGCGGCAAAAGAATCATCCGCGTTATCCTTATTAATCGGAATAGCATTTGCATCAACAGCATTGCCTGTATTCACAGAAATATAGCCACCTGCCTGTATAATGCGATCGAATGAACTACGATCAACCACGAGGTCTTTAATAACCGGAAACGCTTTAGATCGCCAGGGTTCTACAACAATGGTTTCCCCATTTTTAAATGCCCGCATGTGCAACTGGCAAACTGTAGTTGCATGCCATGGACCGTGAGGTCTGCCATTTATGTGCATAGAACAAGCACCGCAAATACCCTCCCTGCAATCATGATCAAATGCAATGGCATCTTTTCCTTCATTGATCAACTTTTCATTCAGCACATCGATCATTTCCAAAAAAGACATTTCAGATGAAATATCTTTTATTTCATAAGTCTCAAAGTCACCTTTATCCAGGCTGTTTTTCTGTCTCCAGATCTGGAGCGTTAAATTCATTGAGTAATGTTCCATTCTAATGAATAATTTTTAATTTGAAAATTTGAAAATTAATCAACCCAGTCAGCCACTTAAGTAATTTTACTTTTTGATGAAGAAATTATCTTTGATAAAATTTTCAGCATTTCATTAAGATCTTCTCTGAGTTGCTTTTCACAATGATATCCTTCACTTTTTTCACATAAAATCAACCAATAAAGAGTTTCACTGGCTTCTTTTGATGCAATTTTCATTTTATGAATAAAATCAATTCTACTTTCTGCATTTTGCGCTTCAAAAACATTTGCTCCTATCGATGTTGCAGAGCGTAATAATTGCCTGGCTATTACATATTTTTTATTTTGTTCAAGAACTTCAGAATACTTTATAATAGCCAATGAAAACTGTATTGTTTTTTCTACAATTACATTTTCTTTATCATCCCTCATAATTAAAAAAATTTGATTTTCAAATTAACACATTTTCAAATTTCCAAATTATTTCTACTTATAGCTTCTCTGTGTCGGCTTGGCAACTTCAAAAATCAGTTCTTCTTTATGTACCTGCCATTCATGTTCTCCTTTAAATTCCCAGGCGGCTACATATTGAAAATTTGCATCGTCCCGTAAAGCTTCACCTTCGGGTGTTTGCATTTCCTCTCGAAAATGACCACCGCAACTTTCATTACGCTGTAGTGCATCGATGCACATTAATTCACCTAATTCAATAAAATCTGCAACCCGGTTTGCCTTATCCAATTCAGGATTAAATTCTTCAATGTCTCCGGGAATTCTTACATCAGACCAAAATTCCTTTTTCAATTGTTGAATTTCATTTATGGCTTGTTTTAATCCTTCTGCATTACGTTCCATTCCACATTTATCCCACATGATTTTGCCTAATTTTTTATGCAGGCTTTCAACACTTTGATTTCCATTGATATTTTTCAATTGGTGGATGCGATCATTAACAAGCTTTTCTGCTTCAATAAATGCAGGATGATCAGTGGGAATGGCTGCTGTCCTGATTTCATTTGCCAGGAAACTTCCCAGTGTATAAGGGATCACGAAATAACCATCGGCTAATCCCTGCATGAGTGCTGATGCACCTAACCTGTTGGCGCCATGATCGCTGAAATTGGCTTCACCCAATGCATACAGGCCAGGCACCGTAGTCATCAGGTCATAATCAACCCAAAGTCCGCCCATAGTGTAATGCACGGCGGGATAAATGCGCATAGGAATGTCATATGGATTTTCTCCGGTGATCTTTTCATACATATCGAAAAGATTGCCGTACTTTTCTTTCACTACTTCTTTACCGTGGTGCATAATATTTTCGGCTGAAACATTATCAATTCCTAATTTATTGCATTCAATTTTTCCATAACGTTCAATGGCCGCTGCATAATCTAAATAAACAGCTTGTCGGGAGGTGCCTACGCCAAAGCCAGCATCACACCTTTCTTTGGCTGCCCGGGAAGCCACATCACGAGGAACCAGGTTACCAAAAGCAGGATATCTTCTTTCCAAATAATAATCTCTTTCATCTTCGGGTATTTCATTGGGACGACGTGTATCATTTTGTTTTTTCGGAACCCATATACGGCCATCATTCCTTAGCGATTCAGACATCAGTGTTAACTTACTCTGATGATCACCCGAAACCGGAATACAGGTTGGATGAATCTGTGTAAAACAGGGATTACCAAAGTAAGCGCCTAGTTTATGGGCTTTCCAGATTGCGGTTACATTGCTGCCCATGGCATTTGTACTTAAATAAAAAACATTTCCATATCCACCGCTGCATAACAGTACCGCATGACCGAAATATCTTTCTAGTTTACCTGTTATTAAATTACGGGCGATGATTCCGCGGGCTTTGCCGTCAATTTTTACAATGTCAAGCATTTCGTGGCGGCTGTACATGGTAACACTGCCCAATGCAACCTGTCTTTCCAGGGCCTGGTAGGCACCGATCAGTAATTGCTGACCTGTTTGACCCGCTGCATAAAAAGTGCGTTGCACCTGTGTTCCACCAAATGAACGATTACTTAGTAAGCCACCATATTCCCGTGCAAACGGAACTCCCTGGGCTACACATTGGTCGATGATGCTGGCGCTAACTTCGGCAAGTCGATGCACGTTTGCTTCCCTGGCACGGTAATCACCGCCTTTAACGGTATCATAAAATAATCGAAACACGGAATCACCATCGTTCTGGTAATTTTTTGCAGCATTAATACCTCCCTGGGCTGCTATAGAATGTGCCCGGCGGGGAGAGTCCTGGAAACAGAATGCCTTAACCTGGTATCCCATTTCACCCAGCGAAGCAGCTGCTGAAGCACCTGCAAGGCCAGTGCCTATAACAATAATTTCCAATTTTCTTTTATTGGCAGGATTAACCAATTGCACATGACCTTTATACTCCTCCCACTTTTGACTTAACCGGCCATCAGGAATTTTTGAATTGAGCATATTCAGTTTGAATATTTGAATTGTATAAATTGAAAAGAAATTTTCGCCCTAAACTATTTTTCACTTATAGCCCTAAGATTAATATTTAATTGCAGGCAACATCCAGGTAATTTTATTTTACCCAACCCAAATACATAGAAATGGGCATCATGGCAAATACAGCGGATATGATTATAGCGAAAGCATATCCAACTATGATCAGTCCACTTAAATATCTTTTATTATGTACTCCCAATGTTCTGAATGTACTTTGAAATCCATGCATTAAGTGATAAGCCAATGAAATGCAACCCACAACGTACAATATTACTACAAGAGGATTCTGAAAAATACGCACCATTTCCTCAAATAAATTATGATAACCTTTACCATCATAATCCACTTCATTTAATGGTTGAATATCTCCAATGCCACCCAGACGGCTGGGTGTCCAAAAATGATAAAGATGCATCACTAAAAATAACAGCAGTAAAGTTCCCAGTAAACCCATCGTACGACTATACCATTTACTTCCCCTGTTAGCCAGATTTATTTTATAACCCTTTCCTCTGCGGCTAAGATTTTTTGATTCCAGTACATAACCCTGTATAATATGGATGATAAAAAAGATGAACAGCACTATTTCCATAATACGGATAACGATCATAGAACCCATAAAATGGGCGGAGAAATTAAACATTTCACCACCATCATTTGCCCAGATGGTAGCATTTAACCCGGCATGAATAACCAAAAAACTAATTAAAAAAAGACCGGTCAAAGCCATAACTAATTTCTTGCCTATGGAAGATGTAAAGAATTCGGACCACTTCATATGATAACAATTAATCGGTCACGGCTGCAGGCGACCTGTCATTTTTTTGGATAAAGCAGCCAGTAGATTTCCGCAAAAATAACACGGGAAAGGCAAATAAGTTTGAAATTTTTTGATAACAATAAAATGAACCTTACTGTTATATGTAAAAAGGTTATAGCGTTAGTCTTGACTGAAGTTCGTTATCAATTTTTTTAAAAAGATGAAAAGGTTTATAAATCCGCCAATTTTCAATTTGCATCAACTCTATATAGTAATTTAATTTTGCTAATTTAAAATCGTATTGCGTTTGCTCTGGCATGTTGATGCTTACTATCCAACCATTTTCTTCGGATACTTCTTCGTACCACTCTTCATAATAATCTTTATCACCACTGTGATAATTCAGCACATTTTCGCCAATGAGAATGAATTTGAATATTTTCTGTTGCATAAAAACATCTATCACATCTCTTTTTAACCACATGATGTCATTTTCTATAGCATCGTTCCACTCACCTATCATTTCAATAATTGCATATTGCTCTTCATAATCGGCTAATAAAACTTTCAGGTAAAGGGTGCGGGAACCAAACTCATCCCACTGAGGATGTATGAAGTAGTTGTATACCTGGTTTGTATATTCGAACTCAGAATAGTCGCGGCCGTAAAATGGGGATCGGTCATCTTCTTCACTGATATAAATATGCCTCCAGTTGTAAAAGGGTTCAATTTCGTGCATGGTTGATGTTTAAAAATTTTCTTGAAATTTGAAATGGTTCCAATTATGGTTGTTCTTTGTTAACCATTCAAATTATCAATAGCTTTTTTAACGCTACCATTCTTTAAAAGCAATTCTTTTGCCTTAACATAATCATCAATTCCTGTTTTTTCCATTACCATTTTGGTACCTCTGTCAACCAGCTTTTCGTTTGTCAATTGCATGTTCACCATTTTATTATCTTCCACTCTTCCCAACTGAATCATTACGGCCGTGGATATCATATTCAACACCAGCTTTTGTGAAGTGCCACTCTTCATACGGGTACTGCCCGTTACAAATTCAGGACCCACCTCAATGGCTACGGGAAAATCAGCTACCTGGGTTAATGTAGAACCCGGATTATTGGTTATAGAACCAGTAGTTATGCCATGTTTCCGGCATTCTTCCAAAGCACCTATAACATAAGGTGTAGTACCACTGGCGGCAATCCCGATCACTACATCCTTGTCGTTAATATGGTGTAGCTGAAGATCTTTCCATCCTTCAACCCTATTATCTTCTGCAAATTCAACGGCCTGGGTAATTGCTTTTTCACCTCCGGCAATTACAGCTATTACTAAACCATATGGAACGCCGTAAGTTGGCGGGCATTCACTTGCATCCACCACGCCAATGCGGCCACTTGTACCCGCACCTATATAAAATAAACGTCCCCCAGCTAGCATTTTATCTGTGATAGCTGATACCAGCTTTTCAATTTCGGGAATCACCTTAGCTATTGCCGCAGGAACTGAAGCATCTTCTTTGTTTATGTTAATGAGTAATTCTTCTATCGGCATTTTTTCCAAATGCCGATAGTGACTGGCCTGTTCCGTAATTCTTTCAAATGACATATTCCGGTTCTTTATCGCGTAATTTTAGTCCTTATTTATCTGTGAAATTCCACTAAACCCTGCATGGGATTTTTTAAAACAATGCCTAATTCAAATTCGTATGAATGGCAAAGCTGGTTTAAAACATCCTTAAATCCGTAGGCTACACTGCCTACAAAATTAATGGGTAAATTCCATGCTTCTTTATATTTACACAAATGAGTAAAGAAAAAATCATTTAAGCCATCTTCTATAATATTTTCAATCATATAATGACCCCGGTTATCGGCCAAAAACATGGTGAAGGATGCCAGGTATCGGTTGGGTAACGGCTTTTTGTATACATTTTCCAATATTTCTGCGGCATTGGTAACATATTTTGCATCAAACCTGGCTAAAAGGTCATCATCAAATGTTTTGTATAAATAATGCTGAATCACCTTTTTACCCAGGTAAGCTCCACTGGCTTCGTCCCCAAGGACATACCCAAGTCCGGGGCTATTCTTAACAATCCGGGTTCCATTGTAATAGCAGGAGTTGGAGCCTGTTCCCAGAATGCATGCTATACCTTTTTCCTTTTGGCACAGAGACCGGGCGGCTGCCATCAAATCATGATTCACTATTACCAACGCGTCTTTAAATATCCATTTTAATGCTTTTTTTATGGATTTGGCATTGGCAGGATTTGCACATCCCGTACCATAATAATGAATTTCATTT
>MWWA01000083.1_pt1 | contig 29585 bp, 32 predicted proteins | sample 1047341 | NCBI WGS metagenome assembly MWWA01 (sample SAMN06349978, study PRJNA376086) | soil metagenome | isolation source: MS5-1 sample Antarctic (ecotone) soil | place: Antarctica | collected 2015-01-13
TAATATCAGTAACAAACATGCGCGTTCTTACTACGTCTTTTAATTCCGCGCCGGCTTCTTTTAATACAGCTTCAATTTTTTGAAGAATAAATTTTGTTTGCAGATAGGGGTCTCCTTCGCCAATAATGTTTATGTTATTCCGGCTGATTTTGGATGGAGTGATCTTGGAACATGGTGCAGCGCCTGGGAAAATATGGATAAGGACTATCTGGAAAATGCTGTGGCCGGTCAGCGTGTGATGGTAGTAGATGCCACCAAATGCGTAGTTCATGTCCCTGATCAAAAACTAGTTATTCTTCAGGGTTTGAATGATTTTATAGTTGTTGATACAAAAGATGTTTTACTTGTTTGTCAGAAAGAAAAAGAACAGGAAATTAAAGATTATGTGGCAGATGTAAGACGTAACATGGGTGATGACTTTTTATAAATAATTTTGAAAGATTTGTATAAAATTCATTTTGAAAGATTTGTAATTTTCAGGCAGATCAACAATATATTTATAAATTTCAGGTATGAATTTCAATAATATTCTGTTTTTAGATATAGAAACAGTAGCGCAATATGAAACCTACAATCATATGCCTTCAGCTGTGCGTGAATTATGGGATGCTAAAGCTCAGTTTTTAATTCGTAATAAAGAAACAGAAACTTGCGAAAGTGTGTATGAGCGTGCCGGAATTTATGCTGAATTTGGTAAAATAATTTGTATCTCCTGCGGCTACCTTACGGGGGCTAATGAAAATAAAAAACTTGTTGTAAAATCTTTTTCCGGCAGTGACGAAAAGGCGTTGCTTATAGCATTTAAAAATGTTTTGGATAGTTGGGGTAAGGATAATAATGACAGAACAAGTGATAGCGATAAAAAGTTTTTATGCGCTCATAATGGAAGAGAATTTGATTATCCTTATTTATGCAGGAGAATGATAGTAAACTGTGTTCCCCTACCAAGGATATTGACAATGTATGGCAAAAAGCCATGGGAGATTTGCCATTATGATACGCTTGAACTTTGGAAGTTTGGTGACTACAAACATTATACATCTTTAAAATTACTTGCACAGATTTTAGGTATTCCTTCTCCAAAAGATGACATAGATGGCAGCCAGGTAAATGAAGTGTTTTGGAATACCGGGGATGTTGAGAGAATCGTTAGATACTGTGAAAAAGATGTAATCACGCTGGCTCAACTTTTTCTAAGGCTATACTGTGAGCCTGGCATCAAAGAAGAAAATATTGAAATAAAAGATCTGATCAAAACAACATCTTAAGGCTAATGCAAAGAACTAATTTTTCTTCGGGAACAAAGTGGGAAGAGGCTGTAGCTTACAGCCGGGCAGTAAGAGTTGAAAATGTAATAGAGGTTTCAGGAACAGTGGCTGTTGATGAAAAACAAAACATCATTGGCGAAGGAGACCCCTATCTGCAAACAAAATTTATTCTTCAAAAAATTGAAGCTGTATTAAAAGAAGCCGGCGCGGAATTAAAAGACGTAGTAAGAACGCGCATGTTTGTTACTGATATTAAAAACTGGGAAGAGCATGGCCGGGCACACGGAGAGGTTTTTAAAGATATAATGCCCTGTACAACCATGGTTGAAATATCAAGTCTTATAACAAAGGGTTTATTAATAGAAATTGAGGCGACGGCTATCATTGCTAACTAACATTTTTGATAATATCATTCAGTGTGCTTGCCTGCACTATCTTTATTTGTAAAACCTTCAATTGAATATTCTATCAAAATTACCCGCTGTGGGTACAACCATTTTTACCACTATGAGTTCGCTGGCGCTAAGGCATAAAGCTATCAACCTGGGACAGGGTTTTCCTGATTATAATATGAATGAGGAATTGATAGACCTTGTAACAAAAGCAATGAAAGATGGTTACAACCAGTATATACACATGAATGGCTACTTGCCCTTAAGAGAAGCTATTGCAGAAAAATGTTTCAACCTTTATAATGCAGATATAAATCCGGAGGAAGAAATAACTATTACACCGGGAGGAACATACGCCTTATATACAGCAATAACCACAGTTCTTCAACCCGGTGATGAGGTAGTTGTTTTTGAACCGGCTTATGATTGCTATATACCCCAGGTTGAATTAAATGGTGCCAAAGCTGTAATTGTTGAATTAATATTTCCTGATTATCATATAGACTGGGATGAGGTAAGATCAAAAATAAATGATCGCACCAGGATGATCATTATAAACAGTCCCCATAATCCCACAGGATCTGTTTTATCTGGTAATGACATGCAACAGTTGTCAGAAATTGTCAGGGATACTAATATTATTATCGTTAGTGACGAAGTGTATGAACATTTGATTTTTGATGATCTTGAACATGAAAGTGTTTTAAAATATCCGGAGCTTATGGATAGAAGTTTTATTATTTTTTCATTTGGTAAAACATATAATTGTACTGGTTGGAAATTAGGGTATTGTATATCATCTGCTTTCTTAATGAATGAGTTCAGAAAAATTCATCAATTCAATTGTTTTACCAGCGATACACCAAAACAAATTGCTTTAGCTGATTTTATAAAAGAAAAAGAACACTTTCTCCAACTTGGAAAAAAGCTGCAACAAAAAAGAGATCTTTTTCAGGATTTAATGCAACAAACAAAATTCAAACCTTTACTAACACATGGCAGTTATTTTCAAATATATTCCTATGCTGATATCTCTTCAGAAAATGAAAAAGAATTTGCCATAAAACTTACTAAAGAATCAGGTGTTGCTACTATCCCTGTATCAGCTTTCTACAGAGCAGAAATCAACAACAAAGTACTAAGATTTTGTTTTTCTAAAAAAGACGAAACATTACATACTGCTGTTGAGCGCTTGAAAAAAATTTAGAAAATCATTAATTATAATTTGGAAATTGGAAATTACTAATCGTATATTTGCGATATATGATTAATTATGGCATTTCATAAAAAAGAAGAATTTGGAAAAAGAGAGCAGGAACTGGCAGAGTTTGCCAAAGCGCTGAGTCATCCCGCCCGCATTGCAATATTAAAGGTACTGGCGCAAAAAAATGAATGCATATGCGGTGATATTGTTGAAGTACTACCCCTTGCACAATCAACTGTTTCGCAACACCTTAAAGAATTAAAGAATGCAGGATTAATAGATGGATCTGTAGATGGTCCCCGCTCCTGTTATTGTATTAACTGGAAAGCTTTTGAAAAATTTAATAATGACATAAATAATCTTTTTATCAAACTTAAAGAGCGTAATGAAAAGGCGTGTTGCTGATAATTATTAACCTTTAAACAATTAATAAAATGAATACGGAACAAGAATTAAAAGAACTGGTTAAAGAAAAATACAGCCAAATTGCAAACCAGGAAAGAACTGATAATCTTTCATCATGTTGTGGAGCAACATCTTCATGCTGTAGCGATGAAGTGTACAGCATCATGGCAGATGATTATTCTAAACTGGATGGTTATAATCCCGATGCGGACCTTGGTTTAGGATGTGGTATACCCACTGAATTTGCTAAAATGAAAGAAGGTGATACTGTTGTGGACCTGGGTAGCGGAGCCGGTAACGATGCTTTTGTTGCCCGCAGAATTGTTGGTGAAAAAGGAAAGGTTATAGGTGTTGATTTTTCTGAAGCAATGCTCCAAAAAGCAAGAACAAATGCAGAGAAATTAAATTTAAACAATATTGAATTCAGGCTTGGTGATATAGATAACTTACCTATTGGTAGTAATAGGGCTGATGTAATTTTAAGTAACTGTGTATTGAACCTTGTGCCGGATAAAGTAAAAGTTTTTTCAGAAATATACAGAGTCTTAAAAGCAGGTGGACATTTTTCAATTTCTGATATAGTTTTAGAAGGAGCTCTTCCTGATAAATTAAAAAAGGCAGCAGAATTTTATGCGGGTTGTGTGTCCGGTGCTATTCAAAAAAATATTTATTTATCATTGATAAAAAATGCAGGATTTGCAAATCTTACCATTCAAAAAGAAAAACAAATTCATATACCGGATGATATTCTCCTTGAATATTTATCTAATGAGGAATTGGATCAATTTAAAAAATCATCAGTAGGAATTTACAGTGTAACTGTATATGCTGAAAAACCATGCTGTGATCCAAATACGGGTTGCTGTTAATTGATTAATTAATCCTTATTAATTATTAATATGAATATTCAACCTGTTTCTGAAAATCAATTTCAATTAATAATTGATTTATTAATCAGGAATAATTTGCCTGTTTCAGATATAAGCTCTGAACCAGATTATTTGCTTTAATGGAAGAAAATGAACTTATAGGAAGTATTGGACTGGAAGTAAGCCAAAATAATGCTTTACTGCGAAGTTTATGTGTAGATGAAAAGCATAGGAATAAAGGAGCTGCCGTTAAACTGGTAAAATTTTTAGAAGAATTCGCTAAACAAGAAGATATTGAAAATATTTATTTATTAACTACCACGGCTGAGCAATTCTTTTCTAATCGAAATTATGTTCCGGTAGATAGAAATTCAGTTCCCTATTCAATTCAACAGACATCAGAATTTAAATCAGTTTGTCCAGCCTCAGCTACTATTATGATTAAAAGATTATTTGCAGAGCAAGTATAGATTAAAAATAAATTAATCAATAAGCAGGTTTATTTAAATCCTGCCCGTGGTGGCAGGGTTTTTTATTATAATACTTAAAGAAATATTTTAAATAAAATGACTACCATCCCTTTAATACTGGATTTTAAGGGCAGAGAATTAAAAGGAACCGCTATTCCACTTGAAGAAACCATTACAGATGGCGTACCTACAGCTTACGCTATAAACCTGGGAGAGGAATATATTGGTGTAATCCATTGCCATCCTGGCGGATGGAAGATGGATACATACCAGGATCCTGAAATGGTTGATGCGATTGGGGGGTTCTTACATAATTGGTCCGAATAAATTATAATCCTGCCTTAGCACTAATCTCCAACATCCTGTCAAGTGATTTTTTTGCCTGAACCCTTAAACTTTCTTCCATTAGTATCTCAGGTTGCTCGTATTTCATACACAGGTACACCTTTTCAAGCGTATTCCTCTTCATGTGAGGACAATCATTACATGCACAACTATTGTCAGGAGGAGCCGGTATGAACGTTTTAGAGGGTGCCTGCTTCATCATTTGATGAATAATTCCGGCTTCTGTGGCCACAATAAATTCTTTAGCCTCATTTTTCTGACTATATAAAAGCAATTGAGTGGTAGATCCAATAAAATCTGCTATTCTTAATATGGGTTCCTCACATTCAGGGTGTGCTATAAGTTTTGCATTCGGATGCCTGACTTTTAAACGGGTTATTTTCTCAAGACTAAATATTTCATGAACCATGCAGGCACCATTCCACAACAACATATCCCTGCCTGTTTCCTTATTAATCCAGGCCCCTAAATTTTTATCAGGTGCAAAAATTATTTTCTGATCTTTTGGAAAACTCTCCACTATCACTTTAGCATTGGAAGATGTACATATAACATCAGTTAATGCTTTTATACCTGCACTGCAGTTTATATAGGAGATTACTACATGATCAGGATGCATTTCCCTGAACTTCTTAAATAAAGGCGGTGGGCAGCTTTCGCTCAAAGAACATCCAGCTTTTAAATCAGGTATAACTACTTTTTTTGAAGGATTTAAAATTTTTGCTGTTTCTGCCATAAAATGAACCCCGGCAAAAACAATCATATCTGCTTCTGTTTTTTCAACTTTTTGTGCCAATCCAAGACTATCACCTACATAATCAGCAATATCCTGTATATCAGGTTCCTGGTAAAGGTGTGCCAGAATAATCGCGTTCTTCTCATTCTTCAATTTTTCTATTTCTGAAAAAAGATCAAGCGTAGGGTCTATATCAACATCTAAAAATCCCTTTTCAGTAATTTCATTTTCAGCTGCTATTAACAATTCTTCAGTCATATAATAATATATAGTAGATATAAATTTATAATAGAGTCTATTACTATTAGGGCTGTGGATTAGTGGATAAATAAAGATTTTAAAAACAGTGTTGCAAATTTGATGCTGTTATCCACAGCTTGTTAAATTTCTATCCACAGTAAAGTTACTGTAGATGCTGACTCAAGTCTTCGTTTTAACACCATGTGGATTTTACGAAGTCTAATAACTATTTTGTTATAATACAAAAATAAAATTGTGAATGGGTATCTAATAAACTGTACACTGTTCACATCAGCCGGCGCCGGATACCCTACACAGAAATTTGCCAGCTAACAATACACGTTCCACCTGCGTTCCACAGAGTCTTATCCACCACCACATCCATTTAATTAACAGTATTTTCTCATCGCAGAAAAACAGTAAGGCAAAAAAAGTTTCACTTTCACGTAATCAAAAGAATAGATATTAATTAACAGCTAAAAAGCTTTAGGATTCAGGCTTTAGAGGGTTTTTCCACAATTTGTGTATAATAGCAAAACACCTATTTTTGCCTCCCTTAAAACAGGATTTTAAAAAACAACTGAAAACCACCTATGTCAGTAATACAAAGTATAAGAGATAAATATGCACGTTGGGCTGTAGTTGCAATTGCCTTAGCCCTTTTAGGTTTTATTTTAATGGATGCCTTCGCTGGCGGTAATGTGTTTGGAGGTAACTCTACAACTATAGGCAAAGTGAATGGAAAAGAAATAGATTATATAGATTTTGAAAAAAAGATCAAGGTCCAGGAAGATATGTACCGGCAGCAGGGCTATGATATGGGTGATGCAGGAAGACAACAGGTGATTGAAAGTGTATGGAATGCCGAAGTAATGGAAGTGGTTTTAAACGAACAATTCAATGAGTTAGGATTAGCCGTGAGCAGTAAAGAGATAAATGATATTTTATTTGGAAATAACCCGCCCGATGATTTAAAACAGCGCTTTTCTGATCCCAATACTGGTGTGTATAATGCAGGCGAAGCGCAACAATTTATTAATAATATTAAAAGAACAGGTCGCCCTGAGGACAAGTCGCAATTAAATAATTATGTAATTAGCCTGGAGACCAACCGGAAAATGGAGAAATACACTTCTCTAATAACAAACAGCATTTATTTTCCTAAGTGGTTTGTAGAAAAACAAATTAGCGACAACAGCCTGATTAATTCAGCTTCTTATGTTTCGGTTCCTTATACATCAATAGCAGATAGTGCCGTAAAAATTTCTGATAGCGAAATAAATGATTATATAAAATCACGTGAAAAGGAATTTGAGCAAAAAGAAGAAATGCGGTCAATTAATTATGTATTGTTTAATGCAGCCCCATCTGCAGTAGACAGTGTTACTTCATTAACTCAGATCAGTGAACTGAAACCCCAGTTTGAATCTACAAATGATGCAGAAACATTTGTTGCACAACAGGGAACCTCTATTCCTTATGCTGACGCCTATTTTGGAAGATCAAAGATCCAGGTGCCTAATAAAGATTCCATTTTTGCTTTATCCAAAGGAGGTGTTTTTGGACCCTATCTGGATCAAACAAATTATGTTCTGGCAAAAAAAATAGATGAAAAGATAATGCCGGATTCTGCAAGGGTTCGTCATATTCTTATACAAACCATGAACCCTCAAACCGGGCAACCTTTAATGGCAGACAGTGTTGCTAAAAACAGGGTTGATAGTATAAACCAGGCTATTCGTGGGGGTGCTTCTTTTGAAAATATGGTTGCTCTATATTCAGACGACCAGGGGAGTAAAAATACAGGAGGTGTATATGAATGGTTTCCGCAGGGGCAAATGGTGAAGGCATTTAATGAATTTGTTTTTGAAAAACCGGTTGGTTCAAGAGATGTTGTTAAAACAGAATTTGGTTATCACCTGATTGAAGTATTAGGTCAAAAAGGCCAGGAAATGCATTATAAAATTGCTTACGTGGCTAAACCTATTGTGGCAAGCAATGAAACCGATAATGCAGCAAGTAATGCAGCCAACCAGTTTGCAGGCAATAGCCGTGACCTGAAAGCCTTTAATGAAAATTATGAAAAAGATGTTCGCGGAAGGGGGATTAATAAATTAGTAGCTCTGGATATTCGACCTGGAGATTATTCTATCTCAGGCTTAGGGAATTCACGCCAATTGGTAAAAGCAATTTTTGAGGCAGATAAAGGGGATGTATTGCAACCGCAGCGTGTAGGAGATCAATATGTAGTAGCCGCCATTATAGATGTTAATGAGGCAGGGTTACAATCTGTGGCTAAAGCCAGGGCAACCGTAGAACCGATTTTGCGTAATCGTAAAAAAGCTGAACAAATTCAAAAGCGCCTGGGAACCATAACAACCCTGGAAGCAGCATCTGCTGCAACAGCGCAATCTATTCAGAGAGCAGACAGTGTGCGTTTTGTTGGAGCCAATACAAGCTTTGGTTTTGAAGCTAAAGTTATAGGAGCCATTTTTAATCCGGAAAATTCAGGAAAAGTAATCAAAGAGGCAATTGCAGGTCAATCCGGAGTTTTTGTTTTACAACCGGGAACTATCAGTGCAACGCCGGTTGCCAATGCAGATGTGGCGCAACAACGCAGTATGATGCAGGCACAGGCCCGTCAAATGTCTATGTATCGCTCACCTGTTGAGGCTTTAAAAAACACTGCAGATATAAAAGATAACCGCTCCCGCTTTTACTAACCTTAAGAGCTAGCTAAAGTTAAAATCATATGAAAGCACTCAAGTAACTTTGAGTGCTTTCCTTTTATAAAACTGCTAGTATAATGAATGAAACCATAGTAAATAAAGTTGCCGGTAGTGGGTTGATTACTTTAAATCTTGAGGCATATTTACCTGAAGGAGAATTTTTGTCCTTTGACCTTAAGGAACACCTTTTTATGGGACTTATTTTAAAAGAAAAAGATTTTAGAGAGGCGCTTAAAACAATGGACTGGCAGCCATTTGATAACCAGAATGTTTTTATAAACTGCACTGCAGATGCTATTATTCCTGTTTGGGCTTACATGCTGGTTACAACATATTTACAACCGGTTGCCAGAGATGTATTTGTTGGCAACGAAGCAGAAATGAAGAAGTACAAGTTTATTAAAAAACTTACGCAAATAAATGTTGAAGATTTCAGAGATCAGCGCGTTGTAATAAAAGGCTGTGGCGATGTTCAAATTGATGCATTTGCCTATGCAGAAATTACAAAACTTTTATTGCCGGTAGTAAAAACAATTATGTATGGGGAACCTTGCAGCACTGTTCCTGTTTATAAAAAAAAGTAAATGCAATATCTTTTAGGTAGTCTTTTGTTTTGTATCATGTTAACCTCCTGCAAAGGGGGTGACTCTGATGTTGTTGCAGATACCGAAGACACTGCAGGTGTTTCTTATCCACCACCACCTTTATTTGAAATTGCTGAAAGATTAGAATCAACGTCCCCATCTTTAAATGCAAATAAATTTTCTGAAGCAGGATCAAAAAGAGAAGAGGCATTTGAATTTTTTCTCATTGAGGACCAGGTGAAACCTTTTTTACCTTATTTGATATACAATACCGACAGCAGCTTTGCAGCTGATCCATTTTCGTACAACTATTTATTTAATACAAGAAGTGGCAGTAAAAGAGTTGATGAAGCAGGACCTGATTTTGAAATTGGATTAATAGATGTGAAGCAACAAAAAAGAAGCAGGATCTGGTTTACAGGACCGGCAGCTTACGTTACCGATGTTTTCTGGAAAAACAAAAATGAAATAGTTGTTATTGGATTTGAACAAATAAGTCCCGATAATGGAAAACCATTTGCACACGTTATAAATATAGCAAGTGGTGAAACGAGGATGTATGAATATTCCGATACTTTAAAAATGTTACAACTGGATTTTCTGAAAGAAACACTTGCCAAAAAGGCTAACGTAAATTATTAAAACCAACCCCGCTTTTTAAATATATACAACATACCAAAGGGTATAATAAACATTAAACCTACAGCAGAATAAAAGCCCCATTGTTTATGTGAAGTTGGAATAACGTCGAAGTTCATTCCAAATATGCCGCCAATAACAGTTGCGGGTGCAAGTACACAAGTAACAATAGCTACCACTTTCATTACTTCATTTAGTCTCAGGTTTACGTTTCCTATATACAGATCCTGCATGCTTAGCATAACATCCCTGTAGTTTTCACTAAGATCATATGCTTGTTTTATATGATCATGAATGTCGTTGAAGTATTTAAACGTACTTTCCTGCAGCAACACGCTTTCGCTACGGATAATAGAAGCAATGAGATCGCGAACAGGTGCAATATTTCTTTTCAGGATGATCAGCTCTTTTCTAAGGGCATTGATTTTTGCTAAAGAACGTTTGTCGCTTTTACGAATGATATCTTCTTCAATCTGCTCCATTCGTTCGCCAAGCTTTTCCATTACTATAAAATAGTTATCTACAATCAGATCAAGCATGCTATAACACAAGTAATCGGCACTTTTTTGCCGGAGTTTACTTTGCTGCAGGTTTAATTTTTCGCGAATGGCATCAAATACATCCCGGTTTGGATCTTCCTGAAAAGAGAGCACAAAATCTTTACCCAAAACGATACTTATTTGTTCCTGCTCAACAGCATTTTTATTCTCATTAAAATAAAGCATGTTCAATAGACAAAAAAGCACGCCCTCCACTTCGTCCATTTTAGCTCTTTGGTTGGAACTCCATATGTCTTCAATAATCAATGGATGTACATTAAAATGCGCCCCCAGCACTTCTACATCTTTTTTTCTTAACCCGTCTACATTAACCCAGCTGATGTTATTATTATTTTTTAAAACAAAACAGTCTTCTACCAACTTTGATTCTGTTTGGAAAAGTTGTTGATCATTATAATCATAGATAGTAATTCTTACTTCTTCAGCATCCTGCCGGGTGATGGTATCCGTTGGGTTTACGGTCAGTATTTCTTTGGTACGCTCGGTTCCGAATACATTAAAAGGAATGATGTATTTAAGATATTTTTCAGCACTCATGACAGGTAAATAATAAAGAAAAATAAAGCTTTATAGAACAGCAGCAAGTAAAAAAATTTATTTCAACTGCTATTTATTAAAAAGCAGTTGTGCCCGTTCAAGATCTTCGGGTGAGTTAATATCTATTCCCATGGGCTCAGTTAATGCCATTTTTAATAAAACGCCATGCTCCAAAAAACGCAGGCATTCAATTTTTTCGGCATCTTCCAGCGGCGTTACCTCCCACTGCGTAAACTTTAGTAAGGCATCTTTGCGAAAGGCGTAAACCCCAATGTGTTTGTAATGAAAAATATCGGTATATGTATTTCTTGGATAAGGGATAATGCTGCGACTGAAAAATAAGGATTCATTTTTTTTGTTGATACAAACCTTTACAACATTCGGATCTTTTAGACCTTCATCATCAGCTATAATTTCCATAAGCGAAGCAACTTCAACAGATGGTTCATCAAAAAGACGGAGTAGCTTACTTAAAGCTTCTTTCTGTACAAAGGGGGTATCGCCCTGAACATTTACAATTACATCTACATCCATATCAAAAACAGCTTCAGCAATTCTGTCTGTTCCGCTTTCATGCTCCTGTACACTTTGGTATACCGAAGCGCCGTATCTCTCTACTTCTTTTTTAATAACGTCGCTGTCCGTTGCAATAATTACATCATCAAAAAGGTTGGTAGCCTTTGTAGCAAGATATGTTTGTGTAATAACGGTTTTGTCTCCTAATAACTGCATAAGCTTTCCGGGGAACCGGGTAGCAGCATATCGGGCCGGGATAACCGCAATTTTTTTCATAGTAAAATAAAGAAGTGCAAATTAAAAGTTTACAACTGTTTTTTAAAAGGACGTTTCAGAAGAAGCATAAAATTTTCATCTTCTTCATTGGGATAATGCTTATCTAAACCATATTTTATTTGGGATGGATGCAAGGTGGTATATGTTCCAAACAGCCTGTCCCAAATGGATAAAACAGCTCCATAATTTGTATCCGTATATGGCTGTTGCCAGTGGTGGTGGACCTTATGCATGTTGGGTGAAATCAAAATATAACTTAACGCAGAATCCAGCTTGTCGGGGAGCCTGATGTTGGCATGTGTAAATGCGGTATATAAAATCAGAAAAGTTTGATAAATCATAACAGCATAGATAGGTGCCCCTGATAGAACGATAGCAGCCAGGAAAAATACACCACGAATAACACTTTCTATGGGATGGTGTCTTAGTCCTGTTGTTACATCAACGTTGTTATCTGCATGATGAACCAGGTGAAAACGCCAAAGAAGCGGAAGTTTGTGTTCTGTAATATGCACCAGCCAGCCACCAAAAAAATCCAGTATTAAAAAAGAAATTAAAATAGCACCCAGGATGCCTGCATTGGTCCAGTGTATTATTCCAAAACCCGAAGCTTTACACCAGTCAGAAACCAAAACAATGACAACAGCAATAAAAGTGTGAATGACAAGATGCATAATTGTAAAACTAAAATTCACAGCAGCATGCCGCAATTTTGTTTTACGGTATTTTAATTCTAAAAGGGGTATTGCGCTTTCAATCATCCAGAAGAAAACAAGCCCTCCTACAAGGAAAGCCATTCGTTCTACGGGTCTTTGTTCCAGGTTTTGGAAATATGCAAGAATCTGCTGCCACATATTGGTGTTTGCTGCAAGTTCCTAAAATTTTATGGTATCATCAACAGGTTGTATTTCTTTAAAATCATAGCCGCAGGACGCACACTTATAATACCATGATTTTTCAACAGTTTTACCCTTAAGCAGCATGTTTGCTAAAGCCGCCAGCTTGCACCTGTGTTTCTTTTTGATGCTGACTATTGTTAAAGCATGTTTTTTACAAATTGGGCAGCAAATCTTTTCAAGGTAACGCTGCTCCATCCGGTCAAGCAAGTCCCATGCTTTTTTGCAATCAGGGGGTTCCACCATAAGGCGGGTTCCAAGAATAGAAGTGCAAAAAATACTTTCAGAAGGTTGTTTGGGCTCGCTTTGAAGAGTGGCTTTTACTCCTTCGCGTTGAAGCATAGTTTGTATTGCCGTAGCCTCCTTCTCATTCCCAAAACTCCTCAATTCAATTAACCGCATAGCAAACCATTTAATGAATCACTCCCTGCTGTTTATTGCAAAAAAGCGGCCGAAAGGGGTTATTGTAATATGTAAGTTATTCAGACTCTGGTGATTTGTTCCACTCCAGTCCACAATTAAAACAGTGAAAGACTTTCTTCCCCCCTATAGCATAATCTCCTAATAAAAAACCTGATATAGCGGTAAACCAGTTCCTTGCGCTCCTGTTTGAACTGATCATATCAACATCAAAACTGCTGCATTTTGGGCAAACCTGCGTTTTATGCACCTCCCTGCTTTGTGCCTCTAAAAGATCCAAAGCCCTCTGCACCTGGTTTTCGGCTACCATTAGCTTTATGCCCCCCAAAGCATTTGTCAGAATGGGATCAATAGTTAGGGTATATTCATCTTTTAGCCAGCAAACAATTCCCTGCTCTTCCAGCTGTCCCATTACAATATGAGCATCAATATAATTGCTGTATGATTGTATGGAAATAAAATTCATTCAGAAGAAGATAAAACAAAAAAAGAAGCCTCGCGACTTCATTTTTCTTAAAACGGTTTATTGATTTAACATCAGGGGCATAACCAGCATTAATAATTCTTCATTTTTTTCAACATCTGTTGGCTTTAATATTCCTGCTTTAGTAGGAGTTGCCAGTTCTATTCGTACCTCATCGCCATCGGAGGCATTTAGCATTTCAATTAAAAACCGGGCATTGAAGGCTATGGTAATATCTTCGCCATCATATTGGCATTTCATTCTTTCTGTACCTTCAAAACTAAAATCTATATCCTGTGCCGCTAACTGAAGTTCACTACCGCTTATATTTAAAGCCACCTGGTTGGTGCTTTTGTTGCTAAATACACTTACCCTGCGTAATGCTTGTTGAAATTCAGCCTTGTTTACTACAAGTTTATATGGATTGTCGGTAGGAATTACAACTTTATAATCAGGGAAACGGGCATCTATCAACCGGCAACTCATTTGCGTAGTGCCATGTTTTACAAACAAGTGATTGCTGTTGTAGTTTACCGATATTTCATCTTCATTATCAGGAAGAGCTGATTTAAGCAGGTTTAATGGTTTGCGTGGAACAATAAAAGAATCTTGTTTTGGGCAGTCAACATCTGTTCTTTTAAACCTTACCAATCTGTGCGCATCTGTGGCTACAAACTGAATAAAATTTGGATTTAATTCAAAATAAACACCTGTCATAGCCGGTCTCAGGTCATCATTGCTTACGGCAAACAGCGTTTTATTAATTGCTGTAACCAGTGCTGTTGAAGGCATGGTAAAAGTTGTGGTATCATCTGCAGCCGGTTCTTTAGGAAAATTATCAGGATTTTCTCCCATTACCTTATACTTACCATTATCACTGGTAATCTCTATCCCAAAATTTTTGTCTATGGTAAACGTTAGAGGTTGCTCTGCGATGTTTTTAAGAGAGTCCATTAAAATTTTTGCAGGAATGCAAACCTTGCCACTATCCTTTGCCTCTACATCCAATTGAATACGCATAACCGTTTCAAGGTCTGTAGCCACTACAGAAAGCTTATTTTTTTCTACTTCAAATAAAAAATCTTCAAGAATAGGAAGTACGGTATTAGCATTTATCACACCTGCAATATGCTGTAGTTGTTTCAGCAGTTGTGAAGAAGACACAATAAATTTCATCGTTTAAGTTTTGACTTTTTTCTTTGGTGTAGTACCAGCCTCAGCCATAATGGTTGGAGCAGCCAGTTGTTTTCCAATCATTAATTTTGACGTAACCGAGGCGAAGCTAAGCAATTTTAAAACAAAGCAATACGCTCAAAATGATCATTAGCAGCCTTGTGAATAAGTAGTTATCAGGCCCATATTTTGAGGGAATAGGGGACCTTCGGGGGTTGAAATAGGAAAAGGATAATTTGTTTTGCGCTCATTAAAGTAAAGGAACTATGTTGTCAACGTTATTTAACTGGTCAAAAAAAAAGGAAGAGGAGCCTGCAGAACCGAAGGTGCAGTTTGGAAGATATTCAGATAACAATAAACCTGTAGAAAAGGTAGAGCGGTGGAATCAGTCAGATGCATTGTTTAAAGAAAAAAAATATCACCAAAGCATAAAGGCTTTTTTTGATTATCTCTGCGACGAAAATTTAAAAAACGTTCACCATGAACAGGAGGGTAAAAGTGGAAAGTTTTGGTTTTATCAGGGGTCAAAAATCATCAGGGGGTTTTATAACGAAAAAAAATTAGAAGCAGAAGGAGCACTTGCTGTTATGCCGGAACCTAACGTGCCGGTTATGCGAAGATTATTAGAAATGAATTTTACATTATACTACAGCCGGTACGCTCTTTCCGGCGACAGGCTTAGCATGATGTTCGACAGTGATATTGAAACCGCTAATCCCAGTAAACTTTATTATGGTTTAAAAGAACTTGCTACTAAAGCAGATAAACACGACGATCTGCTCGTGCAGGATTTTACTGCTCTTTTGCCGGTAGACACAGAACATGTTATTGAAATTCCCGAGCAGGAAAAAGAAATTAAATACAAGTTTATTCAGAAATGGATAAAAGAAACACTTGAACTTATTGAAACAGTTGATTCCGATAAATATTCAGGGGGCATAGCTTATTTATTACTGGCACTTGCTTATAGAATCGATTTTCTTGTAGTTCCCGAAGGAAAGCTTTTGCTTCACCTTGAAAAAATCGTAGACATTTATTTTAAAAAGGATGACAGGCCGGTATCTGAAAAAAACCAGGAAATGGTTGAAGAATTTTTAAAGCTACAGGCAAAAACAAAAGAAGAAATTTACCCGCACCTGTTTCGATCTAAGCATACTTTTTCAATAGTAACACCTCAAAACCACAAGACAATCGCAGATGCTATTTATAACGCCAATCAAAATATAGCCTGGTATAAGGAAAATAAACATCCCGATATAGGAGCCAAGATCAGTGAGTATGGAATTGCTTATTGTCAATATTCTTATAGCCTGCCGCGACCACTTACCAATTTGTTCCAGCTTTTTATGATGATCAATTATCCCGATTATTTTGAAGCGCTTGATTTTAAAATTCCTTTTTATAATAAAGAAAACAATACCTTAAACCAGGAAGCAATTTTACAAGCCATTGAAACCATTCTTGCCAACTGGCGATCAAAATACCCTGAATTAAAAATGAAGACTGACAAGTTGAAATTTGAAAACCTTATGGTATTTAATCAATCGTACACAACGGAAATTGAATTTCTGAACCTGGAAACAAAGTAATTATGGATACGCAACAGATAATAGAATTATACAGACCTGCTATCATTCAAATTGCTACTCAGACCAGTACGGGAACAGGGTTTTATGTAAAAGAATTTGATCTGATTGTAACCAATGAACATGTGGTTGCAAAAAATGCAGAAGTCACTATTGCCGGTCGCTTTTTTGAAAGAAGACTTGCACGGGTTTGGTACACAGATAGAAAACATGACCTTGCTTTTTTACAACCTCCTGAGGATGTGCAAATACCCGAAATTAAATTGGGAAATTATGACGATGTAAAAGATGGAATTGTAGTTGTTGCAATCGGACATCCTTACGGGTTAAATTATACTGCAACACAAGGCGTAATATCAAAGGCAGACCGCATAAGAGATGGACTGAAGTACATACAAATTGACGCAGCAATTAATCCCGGAAACAGTGGCGGTCCACTTGTTAATAAAAAGGGAGAAGTGATAGGCGTTAATTCATTTATCATTCGTGGTGGGGATAACCTGGGTTTTGCCCTTCCTGTAATGTATTTGCGGGAAGCATTGGAAATGTATATACCACACCGCGGCGAGCCGTCAACACGCTGTCATAGTTGTGATACGCTCATCTTTCCAAGCAATATTGACTCAACAAAATATTGTCCTTTTTGCGGTACAGAAGTAACGCTGCCTAAAATGCCGGAAAAAGAAGCCAAACCCGTTGGCGTAGCAAAAGTGGTTGAGGAAATTTTGCAGGAGCTAAACAAAGATGTGAAGTTAGCCAGAGACGGTCAAAATAACTGGTCGGTAAAAGAAGGTGCAGCAAAAATTAAAATTAATTATAACCCTGATAATTTTTTTGTAGCAGGCGATGCATACTTATGTATGTTGCCCGCTGATACAAGCAAAATAAAACCATTGTATAAATTTTTGCTTGAAGAAAATTATAAAATAGATAATCTGGTTTTAAGTTGTGTGAAACAAAGCATAGCCTTATCATGCATTATGTATGACATGGATATGACCAAAGAAAATGGAATAGAAATGTTCAGAGAGCTTTTTCAGAAAGCCGATTATTATGACCAGCTTTTGGAAAGAGAATTTAAATGCAGGGAACTACTTGTTGAAGTATAATATTGTAATGGTGCAACGAAAATATTTAACCAAAGAAGAGGTTTATCAGAAACTGAAACAATATTGTTCTTACCAGGAAAGAAGCCATCATGAAGCAGAACAAAAATTGTGGGAACTTGGTATTCGCAAAGATGACCAGCAAGAAATAATAGCCAAACTGATTGAAGAAGATTATTTAAATGAAGAACGATTTGCTATACAATATGCAGGTGGCAAATTCAGGATGAAAAGCTGGGGAAAGAAAAAAATTTCGTTTGGTTTGAAAGAGAAAAGAGTAAGCGAATACTGCATAAAAAAAGCGCTCAGCTCAATTGATGAAGAAGATTACCTGAAAACATTACAAAAGCTTGCCGAAGAAAAATATGATCAGCTTAAGAGCGAGCAACATCTTGTTCGAAAAAGAAAAACAATTGATTACCTGCTTCAAAAAGGATTTGAATCTAATCTTGCATTCCGGCAAACGCAGCAATTAATTGATAAATGATTGTTGCTGAAAATAATTAAACGTATGTCTAAAATTTCTTTTACGCTCATTCAAACTTTTCTACACTGGGAAGACAAACAGTCAAACCTTAAGATGCTGGAAGAAAAAATAAAGGGCATAAACAATAGTCATATTATTATTCTGCCAGAAATGTTTAGCACTGCGTTTAGTATGAATCCGCAGAAGTTAGCCGAACCCTTTCCGGGGCCTACGCATGAATGGATGCAAAAAATTTCTAAAGAAAAAAATAAAATTATTACCGGCAGCATGATGGTTGAAGAGAACGGAGAATATTATAACCGGATGGTGTGGATGCTGCCAAATGGTGAATTTGGTTTTTATGATAAAAGACATCTCTTTGCCTATGCAAAAGAAGATGAACATTATGCTGCCGGTCAAAAACGGTTGATTGCTTCTGTAAGTGGTTGGAAAATAAACCTGCAGGTTTGTTATGACCTGCGTTTCCCTGTATGGTCCAGGCAACAATTTTCTAAAGACGGAGCATTTGAATATGATGTTTTAATATTTGTTGCCAACTGGCCGGCACGTCGAAGCCTTGCCTGGAGAACATTATTGCAGGCCAGGGCAATAGAAAACCAATGTTATGTTATTGGAGTAAACCGTGTGGGTGATGATGGTAATAAAATTTATCATAGTGGTGACAGCATGGTTGTAGATCCATTGGGTGAAGTTCTTTATCATAAGGCAGATGAAGAAGATATTCATACTGTTTTATTAGATAAAGATCATCTGCAAACAATAAGAGATAAGTTTCAATTTTGGAGGGATGCGGACAGGTTTGCAATACTGCCATAGAAATGGAAATAAGGGGTGAAATTATTTTTGCAAATTATTAATAAGGTATAAAGCCTTTTCCATTTTATAATCCCGGTTTTGCCGGATATCTTCTGCAGTAGGAAAAGCCTCAATGTCAGGTTGTACACCATAACCTTTTGGTGCATTTTTATCTACTACTAATTTAAAAAGAGGTAACCTGAATCTGATTTTTGTGTTTGGCAGGGTAACATCAGGAATTAACCAGGCATTATTACCATAGGCGCCTCCCCCAGATTCTTCTCCAACAATAAAGACATTTTCCTGTGGCTTTACGATACTCATAAATAAAGTAGATGCAGAAAAAGTATTTCCACCACTCAGCACATAAACATTTCCATCAAAATGATATTTCTTTTTTGGATTGAACTTTCTTTTTTCGTAAAACCTGAAATGATAGAAACCATCATTTTTCTTTTTTGTCATTAATTGTAAAAACATCCAGTTAAAGATTCTATGCTGCTGGTATTTTCCATAACTGCTGCCGCGTTGAATAGCATAAAGTGAATCAGCAATCTTAAATGGTTTATTGGCAATGTATTTAATGAGCAAATTTGAATTGGATACACTTCCTCCACCATTACCCCTGAGGTCTATTACAAGGTTTTCAATATTATTCTTTTCAAGCTCTTTAAAGGTTGATTTAAAAAATTTCGGCAACCTTCCATTTCTTAAAAAAGTATTGAGTTCTATAATACCTGTTTGGTTGGTCCTATCTATTTTAAAATTACGCAGCGACCTTAATTGCAATTTTTTTCTTTCCCTGCGTTGCTGAGGCTTTGTTTTTTTTTCTTTTTGCATTGAATCTTTTGGTGGTGTAAATACCGGAACAACGGCAGTATTAAAGTTTCCGGCACTATCCATAAAATCAATCGTATAACTTTTGTTTGAGCCAAAAACCCCGCTGTATAATCCTGCAAAAACATTCCTGTTACTTAGTGTTTGATATTTATGAGTAAGGTTATAACCATCAGTAGATAAAAATTGGAAAAGCGAATCAACAATTGATTTCATAGGTTTTCCATTTATAGCCTGAATGACAGCGCCACGTTTTAGTATGCTGTCATTCCTGTGTAAGTTAAAGGTTGCCACAGCGGTATCGGGCCAGAATTTTAAATAAAAAGGAAAATAACTTCTGCTCGCCGTATCTCTGTACCTAAGTAACTGTTTCGATGGCCTGGCACTCGTATGACCACAGCCAATTTTTGATATTACATAGCTTAATACAAGGTTAAGTTTTTGCTCTGTCATAGAATCGTGGAGCATGCCTCTGCCCATTTGAAAATAATAGTCCATGCTATCCTTGCTTGTATACCAATAAAGACCGGGATGTGTTGTGGTGAGTATGTTTTCAAATAAATTGTAATCGCCCAGCACCTGTTCTTTTGAATATTTTTTTGAAGCAGAGAAAGGTTTATAGCTAAAGCAACTGCTTAAAGCAATACAAATTAATAGGGTAAGAACAATAATTTTCATGAATAATCTACATCATTTAAAAGCATTCCATCCCTGTGCTGTTATAGGATGTTTGCCACCACCTTTTGTGAATATAGTTGAACCCGCTTCGGCATCTGTAATATAACCAATTATTGCAATATCAATCCCACCCAGTTTATCAAAATCATCTTGTTTAATGGTAAAAAGAAGTTCATAATCTTCTCCCCCACTTAAAGCGCATGCAGTTGGATCCAGATTGAATTTAAATGCAGCCATTTTTGTTTCTTCTCCAATGGGAATTTTTTCTTCATATAAAACACAACCTACCCGGCTTTGTTTACATATATGTAATATTTCGGAACTTAATCCATCGCTCACATCAATCATTGATGTAGGGAGTAATTCTTTTTCAGAAAAAAATTGAACAATATCTTTTCTTGCTTCCGGTTTTAAAATTCTTCCTACAACATACTTTTCTCCTTCCAGATCGGGTTGAATGGTAGGATTTTCAATAAAGATTTGTTTTTCTCTTTCCAAAAGTGTCAATCCAAGGAAGGCAGCTCCAAGGTCGCCACTAACACAAAGTAAATCGCCTTTTTGGGCACCGCTTCTTTTTACAAATTTATCCGGAGCTACCTCGCCGAGTGCTGTTACCGAAATAACAAATCCCTTTTGAGAAGTAGATGTATCGCCGCCAATCAGATCAACGTCATAAGCCTCACAAGCTGCATATACACCTTCATAAAATTCCTCTAAAGCTTCTACACTAAAGCGACTGCTGATGCCAATGCTAAGTATTATTTGTGTAGGAACCGCATTCATTGCATATATATCACTGAGATTAACAACAACACTTTTATAACCAAGATGCTTAAGCGGAGTGTACATCAGGTCAAAATGAATTCCTTCCAGAAGAAGGTCATTTGTAATAACCGTTTGTTTACCAAAATGATCAATAACAGCAGCATCGTCGCCGACCGACACAATGGTAGATGCATTTTTTATTTCAATGTTTTTCGTTAAATGCTCTATTAAACCAAACTCACCCAAAGAAGATATTTCTGTTCTTGATTCACTCATAATTAAAATTTAATTATTAATGTTTCCTGTTACCCAATCAACAAGTTCTTTATGCATAAGACCATTACTGGCTATAATACCGGGTTGATAAGGATTGTATGGATTACCTTTCAGATCAGATACTTTTCCACCCGCCTCTTCAACCAATAGGAATCCGGCAGCACTGTCCCAGGCTTCTAATTTATGCTCATAAAATCCGTCAAACCTTCCAGCTGCCACCCAGGCAAGATCAATAGCAGCAGAACCCAGGCGCCTTACGGGAATACCTTTACGAATAAATCTTTCAAATACCTGTAATGGGCCATTAGGTTCATCTAAATAGGTATACGGAAAGCCAGTAACAAGACAGGCATTCTCCACTTTTTCTTTTTTGCTTACACTTATAGGCTTATCATTCAGCACCGCACCTTTATCTCTTTCTGCAAAATATAATTCATGCATGAATGGATTATAGATGGCTGCCATGGCCATTTTACCGTTATATTCTATACCAATTGAAATACAGCAAATAGGTATACGGTGTGCAAAATTTACAGTACCATCAATAGGGTCAATTATCCATTTATATTGCGAATCCTGAATAAGATCACCACACTCCTCGCTGAGAATATGATGTTCCGGAAAATTTCTTTTGATGGTTTCTATAATGACTCTTTCGGAGGCATGGTCAACTTCTGTTACAAGGTTATTAATGCCTATTTTATTCTCTACTTTAAAATCCTGGTCAATGAAGCTTCGCATTTGCGCTGCGGCCTCGTGTATGGCTTCTAATAATGTGCTTTTTAGCATGCGCAAATATAAGCACTGGTAAAGTGCTGTTTTTGATATTATATTTGGCACCACTACTACTTTACCGCTTGCAAGTTTCTGTTGTCATAGTAAACTATAATGTTAAATATTTTCTTGAGCAATGTTTGTATTCTTTATGCGCAGCTCTAAAAGAAATAACAGCAGAGATAATAGTTGTTGACAACAGATCTACAGATGGAAGTATTGCCTATTTAAAGGAGCGTTTCCCGGAAATATTCGTTATTGAAAATGATATAAACAAAGGTTTTGCAAGGGCCTGTAACCAGGGCGCTGCAATAGCTAAGGGCGAATACATTGTATTTTTAAATCCTGATACTATTGTTCCTGAAGATTGTTTTATTAAATGCCTTACTTTTTTAGAGTCTCATTCTGATGCAGGTGCGCTTGGCGTACGAATGATAGATGGGCGGGGTTTGTTTTTGAAAGAATCTAAACGCTCTTTCCCTTCTCCCCTCACTTCTTTATTCAAGTTATTTGGCCTGTCAAAAGTATTTCCTCATTCGAAAACATTTGCAAGATATCATCTTGGTCATTTAGATGAACATCAAACTAATGAAGTTGATGTTTTGGCCGGAGCTTTTATGATGATAAAAAGAGAAGTAATAGAAAAGGTGGGTTTATTCGACGAGCAGTTTTTTATGTATGGGGAAGACATAGATCTTAGTTACAGGGTGCAGCAAGCAGGGTACAAAAATTTTTATTTACCCAACACAACTATTATACACTTCAAGGGAGAAAGTACAAAGCGGGGAAGCCTGAATTATGTTCGTATGTTTTATAATGCAATGAGCTTGTTTGTTCATAAACATTATGGAGGAGCAAGAGCAGGTGTGTTTAATTTTTCAATACAGGTTGCTATACTGTTTCGTGCATTACTGTCCGTCGCTGCAAAATTTATAAAAAACATTGGGCTACCTGTTATTGATGCCACTATTATACTTTTATCTTTTTTGCTGGCAAAAGAATTTTGGGTTCATTTTGTTCGTACAGAAATTGTATACCCCGAAAGGTTGCTATTAATTTCATTTCCGGCCTTTACTATAGTATACCTGGTTATAGCGTATTATGCCGGTTTGTATAATAAATATTATAGAATCAAAGACCTTACGCGGTCTACAATAGTTGCCACGCTGGTATTATTAGCTGTTTATGCGCTCCTACCTGAAAAATATAGATTCTCAAGAGGTATTTTAAGTTTAGGTGCTATTTCTGCATTTTTTCTTATTCACCTGAATCGTTGGATAATGTTGAAATCGGGAATGCTTTTACAACAGGCAGATGAAGTAGAATCACCTTATATATTAATTGCCGGTTCTGAAAAAGAGTTTTTAGAGGTACATGAAATGCTTGATGAATACGGAAAAGAAAATAAAATTTTAGGAAGAATAGCTGTTGATGGTAATAAAGAAAAAGCACTTGGATCGATTGGTGAAGTAAAAAAACTGGCTCCCGCTTTACATGCTAAAGAGATGATTATTTGTGTGGGTAATATGAACTATTACGACACAATTAATTTATTTCAAAAAAGCAATAAGCTTCGATTGCGAATACACAAAAATGGAAGCAGCAGTATTGTTGGCAGCGACTCTAGCGGCAACACCGGTGAAGTAATTGCCGCTGATGCAGGTTATAACTTATCGCAACCAACATACAGGAGAACCAAAAGGCTGATGGATATGTTATTTGCCATTATTATTTTACTAACCGCTCCACTTCATTTTATTTTTCACAGGCAAACACAGAAATTATTAAAAAATGCAATAGATATTTTTGCAGGCAAAAAAACCTGGGTTAGTTATTTTACCCCACCAGGTTTACTGCCTCCTTTAAGAAAAGGTATTCTGGCACCCAATGGTTTGCCACAAGAAAATTCCATAGCACTTCCCGTCGAAAATTTGCAACAGATAAATCAATGGTATGCTAAGACGTATGATCCTGTAGCAGAAGCTAAACTAATCCTTAAAAATTACCGTTGGCTCGGTAGTTGAAGAATATAAACCCTTGGCCGTTAACTTTAATTACCAAAAGTCTCAAGAGGGATGGCAAGTATATTAGAATTTAAAATACCTAAAGCAATTGCTTCAGCATTAAAGCTCCGGTCTAATGATGCAAGAAGGCAACAAGCCAGGGTGCTGAAGAAGTTACTTGCCAAAGCAAGATTTACTGCATTCGGACAACATTATCATTTTGATGATATACTATTAAGTCAGGATATAGATAAAAATTTTCAGGAGCTGGTGCCGGTACATGATTACAATAAAATTTATGAGGAGTGGTGGAAGCAAACACTTGATGGTGTGCCGGATGTTTCGTGGCCCGGTAAAATAAAGTATTATGCACTTAGTTCCGGGACTTCAGAAGCATCCAGTAAATATATTCCAATTACAAGGGCTATGTTACGAAGCAACCAGGTTAATTACTTAAAACAACTTGTTTCGCTTTTTAGTTATGATCACCTGCCACGCAATGCTGTTACAAAAGGTTTTCTTATGTTGGGCGGAGCTACAGATCTTGAAAAAGGGGAAGCAGGCTGGTTTGCAGGCGATTTAAGCGGGATACTGGCAAAGAACCGCCCGTTTTGGTTCCAAACTTTTTATAAACCCGGAGGACGCATTGCACGCATTAAAGACTGGAATGAAAAACTGAATGAAATAGTAGAAAAAGCACCGGATTGGGATATTGGATATATAGTTGGTGTACCCGCATGGTGCCAGATGTGTATGGAAATGATTGTTGAACATTATAAGGTTAAAACAATACATGATATATGGCCAAACCTGGGATTTTTTGTGCATGGCGGCGTAGCTTTTGAACCGTATAAAAAAGGTTTTGAGAAACTCCTTGCAAAACCCATTGTTTATATTGAAAATTATTTATCCAGCGAAGGGTTTATTGGATACAAAGACCGGGAACACGCAAAAGGGATGAAGCTGATATTAAACAATAACATCTTTATGGAATTTGTGCCATTCGATGATAAAAATTTTGATACTGATGGAAAGATGATTGAAAAACCTGAAGCTCTTTTGGTACACGAAGTAGAACTGGGTAAGGATTATGCATTGTTAATGAGTACAAATGCAGGTGCATGGCGATATTTAATTGGCGATACTGTGAGATTTGTAAACCTGGAGAGGCATGAAGTGGTAATTACGGGAAGAACTAAACATTTTTTAAGTCTTGTAGGAGAACACCTCAGTGTTGAAAATATGAACAAGTCTATTGAACTGGTAAGTAATGAATTGAATATTTCTATACCCGAATACACAGTTATTGGGTTTCCTTATCAAAATTTATTTGCACATAAATGGTACATCGCATGCAACGATGAAGTGGATTCAGATATATTGATAAAGAAGATAGATGATCACCTTTGTAAATTGAATGATGATTATGCGGTAGAAAGAAGCAGTGCTTTGAAAAATATTTTTGTACAAAAACTACCTGAAGCTGTGTTTTTAAAATTTATGGAGCTGAAAGGAAAACTTGGAAGTCAACATAAATTTCCACGGGTTATGAAAGGAAAAATGCTTCAGGACTGGAACGATTTTCTGGCTAAAGAGGGATTAAGCAATTAAGACATTATAAGAGTGCTAATTATATTGATGTTGGATTATGATATATGCTTTGGTAAAAGGAATTACATTAGGTTTTCTGTTGACAATATCTGTTGGGCCAATCCTCTTTTCTATTATCAAACAAAGCATTAATAATGGTATAAAAGGAGGACTTGCTTTTGTGCTGGGCGTTTCATTTAGTGATATTTTATTGGTTGTAGCTTCAAATTTTTTCACTGAACTATTTACATCCTTAAATGCACGAAGGGAAGAAATAGGGATCATTGGAAGTACGTTTCTTATATCTGTTGGAATTTACTTTTTGTTTTTTAAAACAGTAAAAGCCAATGAAGAAGGGAAACAAATATTGCAGTTTAGAAAAAGAGATTACGCCAAGTTATTTATCACTGGGTTTTTTATGAATATTCTTAATCCTGGTATTATCATTTTTTGGTTAACCGCTTCCACAGCATTCATAGATCATCATCTAAACCAAAGACTTTGGATTTTTGGAATTGCTATTGTTTTTGTTTTATTATCTGATATTGCAAAAGTATTTCTTGCAGATAAGATCAGGAAAAAGCTCACCATGAAAAATATACAAATGGTCAGCAGGCTCAATGGAATTATTTTAATTGTTTTTGGAATAATTCTCATCTGGGGTTTATTATTTTACGGCGACAAATTACCACAATAATGAAAATGAGTTGGTTGTGGAGGTGGATTAAACGCATCTTTTTATTTTTATTTATTCTCCAGTTGATTTATATTATTTTATTAAAATGGGTTTACCCTCCCATTACCATTACCCAATTAGGAAGTTTGGTAAGTGGCAATGGCTTAAAAAGGGATTATGTTTCACCTGATAAAATTTCTTCAAATGCTAAACTTGCTGTTATTGCATCGGAGGACCAGTTATTTGCAGACCATAATGGCTTTGATTGGAAGAACATTAAAAAAGCTATAGAGTATAATGAAAAGAAACCCGGTAGAGTACGTGGCGGAAGTACTATAAGCCAGCAGGTAGCTAAAAATGTTTTTCTGTGGCAAGGCCGCAGCTGGTTTAGAAAAGGCCTTGAAATGTATTTTACCAAAATGATTGAATGGATTTGGGGTAAGCAAAGAATTTTGAATGTTTATTTAAATGTGATTGAAACAGGCGAAGGAATTTTTGGGGTACAGGCGGCATCAACTTCTTATTTTAATAAAGATGCTAAGGCTTTAACAAAAAGAGAGGCGGCAATTATTGCTGCTGTTTTACCCAATCCGAAAAGGTATAAAGCTAAACCACCTTCTGCTTATGTTTCATCGCGTGCAAACTGGATTGCGAGACAAATGAATGTATTGGAAAAAGATCCGGAAATACAATCTGCAATTAAGTAATGGCAGACTTATTATTGTAAAAAACCGTATCAATAAAGGTTATAGCTGTTTGTAATCTTTCGCTGTGCGATCCTGAAACTTCTGACCATTTACCACCGGAATTTATCATAAGATCTTTATACATTTTGTAAAGCCTTTTTCTCATTTCTAAATCCGGGTATTCTCTTAATTCATCCTGCACCCATGGCAGGTCAACATTACAAAGCAGGTGCAGGTCATAGCTTCTTTCAGCAATTTGATTTAAAATCCATTTATGGCAATTGTTAAAGGCTACCTCGCTCCAAACTTTCATTACATACATATCAGTGTCAATAAAATATAAACCATTTCTGACTTTTGTTGATAGTGAATCCTCTAATGCTAATTGACCCATAGCTATTTTTAAAAGATCATCATAATTATATTGCTTACCGTGTTGTAATAAGTATTCTCTGGCAAACTCAGGGCACCAAATGGTATTATAATGTTCAGCAAGCTGTTTGCACAAAGTACTTTTACCTGTGCATTCCGGACCAATAATGACAACTTTTTTTAACAACACCAGTCAAATATGCGAAATAATTTACAGCCGCAAGCATCTTTATTTAAAAGCATATTGTTTTGCTTTTTGCTTCCAGGTAATTAATCCAAAGAAGGCCATAATCAATAGAATAAAAAAGTATACTGAAGTAAAGGTCAATCCTTTTACAAAAAAAAGTGGAATGGAAGCAATGTTAGTAGCAATCCACCAATACCAGCTTTCAACTTTTTTCTTAGCCATCAGCCACATACCGGTATATGCAGTAGCACTTGCAAAAGCATCAGCCCAGGGGATTGCGCCTTCTGCAAAAACTTCCTTCAGGTATTGTAATGAAAAGAAGATGATAATATAAAATGCACTGAAAAATAAAAGTTGTTGCATCCACTCCTTAAAACTGGAAGTTGTAATTTTTAAAACCGGGCGCTGTTTTAAATCTTTTTTTGACCATAGGTACCAGCCATAGATACTTACTACAGTATAATAAAAGTTTACACTGGCTTCTCCAATAAGATGATATTTAAAACTTAAATAGATGTAGGTGATTGTATTAATTAAGCCAACAGGATAAACCAGAATGTTTTCTTTTCTTGAAAACCATACACTGGCAATGCCGGCAATCACGGCTATGTATTCTAATAAAGTAGTTTGTTTTATACCTTCTATAAATTGATCAAAAAGTTGCTCCATATTAAAAGAAACGATTGCTTAATGAGGGAATTTCTTTTAGTAAGATTGCTTCAAATTCAGGATCGGAAGGCGGAGGCAAAGAAGCATTTACAATATTTCCTTTTGTATCTATTAATATAAATCTGGGTATAGAACTTATTGCAAATTCATTTTTTAATTCTGTGTCGGCATTCAAGGCCCACAATTGCAATACTTTTTTATTTTTATTAAATGATGCTTCACTTCGCCAGGCATTCTTATTTTCATCAATAGATAAGGAAACAAAAGCTAAACCTTCATTTGTATATCTCTCAGCATAGTTTTCAAAAATGGGACTTTCTTTTTTGCAGGGCAGGCACCATGTTGCCCATACATCTACAACAACATACCTGTTGTTTAAATTAGCTAAAGAAAAACTATTTCCATTTAATGCTTCTGCTTTAAAATTATAAGCCTTCCTGCCTTTTTGTAAATTATTCAGCCTGTTATTGGAAGATACCAGCTTTTGTTTTACAGCATCTGACTGTATTGTAGCTAATGCGTTATAAAGAACCTGGCTTCTGCGGCTGCTATCTCTTAATTCATTGAAAGAACCCTCTGCTGCATCATAAGCAACATAATCCAGTAAAAGCCCTTGTTGTATTGAGTCTTTCAGTTTTGTAAAAAAAGTACTATCCCTATAAGAAGATTTATTTTTTAAATAGTTAATAATATAATTTCTGTATTCAGCATATGAGGCAAGAGACTGGTCATTCAAATTCACCTCCTTTCTCAATTTTTCAACAAAAGCCGGGTATTTTAATTCTTCATTTGGATAATATACAGAATGAATGGATGGATAGTAATTGTCCAGAAGGTTAAGCAAAGAAACAGCAATCAATTTTTTTTGAATGGTAATAAAATCTTCTGAAAGTTTTATTCTATCGGTTGTTTTAAAATTTTGAAGATTGGCAACCTGGTCCCTCCATTCATCAGAAACCCTTGCTGAAAAACTTTGTGGGGTATGGTTATAAGCCGACTCTCTTAATCTGCCAATGTTGCTCCTGTAGTTTCGTAAATAATTATTTTCTGCCAGTCGGGTTCCCGTTACTGTTACATCACTTCTGCTTTCTCCCATCTTCCAATCTACATAAACACTATCGTTTCTGCCAATGAATAATGGAGTAGACTGACTACCGGATTTTAAAACATAAATACCGGGCTCCATATCAGCTGAAATAACAGTATGAAAGTGATTGTTGTTGGTTTTAATAAAAGCAATGGTATCTAACAATGGTTGTTTAAGCAAGGCAATATTTGAATGCTGTTGTTTTGAATCAATATTTCCTGCTATAACTGTGCTTGAGTATTTGTTTATAATAGTTGGTTTGTTAATCCACCATGCAAGGAGTGTAAAA
>MWWA01000084.1_pt1 | contig 29364 bp, 27 predicted proteins | sample 1047341 | NCBI WGS metagenome assembly MWWA01 (sample SAMN06349978, study PRJNA376086) | soil metagenome | isolation source: MS5-1 sample Antarctic (ecotone) soil | place: Antarctica | collected 2015-01-13
CAATTACATCGTCTGCTTCATATCCATCGCTTTCGATAATAGAAACATTTAACCCCCGTAGTATTTGTTTTATATCCGGAATGGCAGTTGAAATATCTTCAGGCGTTTCCTGCCTGTTTGCTTTGTAATCAACATAATCTGTGTGTCTTTCTGTTGGAGCTGCAGTATCAAAACACACTGCCATATGCGTTGGCTTCTGGTTGTTTATTAATTCTAAAATGGTATTGGTAAATCCAAATTGGGCATTTGTATTTTTTCCTTTTGACGTAATGCGGGGATTACGAATAAGTGCATAATAAGCTCTGAATATAAGAGCATATGCATCAAGCAAAAACAGCTTCTTCTCCATGGTTGCGAAGGTAAGGAACAAGCATTGGCTAAAGGATCAAAAAAACTCCAAACCCTGCATATAAGAGCAGGGTTTAACAATGATAGTAAGGATCAGTATATATTTAAAAAGAGATTATAATAGCATCCCTTTGTTTGTCTGTGGTATCTTCTTCCCGATTAATAACATCTATGCTATTAAATGCTATATAATGCTGAAGTGAAATAATTTTTGCAGTTTCTATTACTGTATTGTCAGAAACTTTGGACTTATCATGACCCGCTGCAAAGCGGTTACGAGATAAAGACAAAAACCTGTTGCCAAAAAAATGAAAAACTTTATACATGTGCTCTATAATAATGCACCTCTAAAATAAACTGCTGCTATGAGAGGATGATGCAAGAGTCGCATCTTTTTTTTAATAAAAGGTATTTATCCTAACCAGGTATTAGTATAACTACTAAAAGAGACCTACTTCATCCCCTCAAGCTTTTTCTGCAAGGCAAACATCTCATCTCTCAACCTTGCTGCTTCCATAAAGTCCAGGTCTCTTGCAGCTTTTTCCATTTCTTTTTTCGTTTTTGAAATGGCTTTTTCTACCTGCGGAAGTGTGGTATAATCAGCATCATTTTCAGCAGCCTTGGTTATTAATTCATCCACCGCATAAGGTGAATGTGGGTCATAACCTTTAATATCCAAAACAGATGTTTGCGCCATAATCTGTTCTTTTGATTTGAAGATTGTTTTAGGAGTTATATTATGTGTTATGTTATAAGCCACCTGTTTCTCTCTTCTCCTGTTGGTTTCATCCATGGTTCGCTGCATGCTTTCGGTAATCTTATCTGCATAAAAAATTACCAACCCTTCTACATTTCTTGCTGCCCTGCCGGCTGTTTGCGTTAATGATCTTTCATTCCTTAAAAACCCTTCCTTATCTGCATCTAAAATTGCCACCAAAGAGACTTCAGGAAGATCCAAACCTTCTCTTAATAAATTAACTCCTACCAAAACATCAATATTTCCTAAACGCAGGTCGCGTAAAATTTCAATCCGCTCTAATGTGTCAACATCGCTGTGAATGTATTTTGAATTTATATCAATACGCTTCAGATATTTATCCATTTCCTCTGCCATGCGTTTGGTAAGTGTGGTCACCAAAACACGGTCGCCTTTTTTTACACGCTTATCAATTTCATCAAGCAGATCATCAATCTGGTTTACACTTGGTCTTACTTCTATTGGTGGTTCTAATAATCCAGTTGGTCTTACTACTTGTTCTACCACTACACCTCCTGTTTTATCCAATTCATAATCACCCGGTGTGGCACTTACATAAATTACCTGGTTCATCAAACCTTCAAATTCATGAAAGTTAAGTGGCCTGTTATCCAATGCAGATGGCAAGCGAAATCCAAAATCAACGAGTGTTAATTTCCTGCTTCTGTCACCTCCATACATACCACTTACCTGTGGTATGGTTTGATGGCTTTCATCAATCATCGTGATATAATCTTTCGGAAAATAATCAAGCAAACAAAATGGTCGTGTACCGGGTTTACGCCTGTCAAAAAATCTTGAATAGTTTTCAATACCATTGCAATAGCCCAATTCCCGGATCATTTCAAGATCGTATTCAACTCTTTCTTTTAAACGCTGCGCTTCAATATATTTTCCAACGCTTTTATAATACTCCACCTGTGCATTCATTTCATCCTGTATCTCATACATCACATTTTGAATCATGTCTTTGGGAGCTACATATAAATTAGCTGGAAATATAGCAGCATGATCAAGTTTTTCAATTCTTTTGCTCGATTGTATTTCAATTGATTCAATTTCTTCTATTTCATCTCCAAAAAATGTAACACGATAACCATAGTCCAGGTAGGGCAGGTTAACATCTACGGTATCACCTTTTACCCGAAAGGTTCCGCGGGTAAATTCAATAGATGTTCTGTTATAAAGCGAATTCACCAAAGCATGTAAAAAGCCTTGCCTTGAAGTTCTGTCGCCTCTTGCAATTCTAATAATACCGCTTTCATAATCAGTAGGATTACCCATACCATAAATACAACTAACACTGGCAACCACTATAATATCTCTTCTTCCGGAAAGTAAACTTGTCGTTGCACGTAACCGAAGTTTATCCAGTTCTTCATTAATGTTCAGATCCTTTTCAATATAAGTATCGGTAACCGGCATATATGCTTCCGGTTGGTAGTAGTCGTAATAGGAAACAAAATATTCTACTGCATTTTCAGGAAAGAACTGTTTGAACTCCCCATACAGCTGTGCCACCAGGGTTTTATTATGCGTCAGTACCAGCACCGGTCTTTGTACCTGCTGAATAACATTTGCCATAGTAAAGGTTTTACCCGAACCGGTTACACCTAAAAGTACCTGGTTCCTTTCGCCCTGTAATATTCCTTCCGTCAGCTCTTGTATTGCAAATGGCTGATCACCTGCAGGTTCATATGGTGCAAAAAGTTTGAAAGGCATAATCAAAATTAATTCAGCAGGAGATGCTGAATATATAAAACGATTGCTAAGAAATTGATGTTTAAGTGATAGTATTTCTCTTTAAAAAACTGAAATGATTTGGCAAGGAGTTTGGTTTTATATTAACAATTCTATCCTTTGAAAATGATGTACCCGTGATTCTTACCTTATAAAAATAAATTACAACCCATAGCCATTATACGGCTTTAGTTAATCCCGCCTCAGGTAGGCAAGCCCGAAAGGCGGGATAACTACTATTATGCTGATTGAATCTCTTTAATCTTTTCTCTTATTTTATTTTCTATTTCATTTGCCAGTTCAGCATTATCGTGCAATAATTGTTTTACAGACTCACGGCCCTGACCTAACTTGTCTGAATTGTAACTGAACCAACTACCACTTTTTTGAACGATCCCCATTTCAACTCCGGAATCTAAAATTTCACCAACCTTAGAAATGCCTTCTCCGAAAATGATATCGAATTCAGCATGACGGAAAGGAGGTGCCACTTTGTTTTTTACAACCTTTACTTTAACCCTGTTTCCAACTGCTTCTTCGCCATCTTTAATCTGGCTCATTCTGCGAATATCCAATCTTACAGAAGCATAAAATTTTAAAGCGTTTCCACCAGTTGTTGTTTCGGGGTTACCGAACATAACACCAATCTTTTCACGAAGCTGGTTTATAAAAATGCAGATGGTATTTGTTTTTGAAATTGTTGCTGTGAGTTTTCTTAAAGCCTGCGACATTAACCTTGCCTGCAAACCCATTTTGCTGTCTCCCATTTCACCTTCCAATTCACCTTTTGGTACAAGAGCCGCTACAGAATCAATAACCACTACATCCAATGCTCCTGATAAAATCAGGCGATCAGCAATTTCAAGTGCCTGCTCACCATAGTCAGGCTGAGAGATCAGCAGGTTGTCAATATCTACACCAAGCTTTTGAGCATAAGCACTATCGAAAGCATGTTCTGCATCAATTATGGCACACATGCCTCCTTTTTTTTGCGCTTCGGCAATTACATGAATAGCAATAGTTGTTTTACCGGAACTCTCAGGTCCGTAAATTTCTACAACACGGCCCTTGGGTAATCCACCTATACCCAGTGCAGCGTCTAATCCAATAGACCCGGTGGAAATAACTTCCATAAGGTACTCGCCTCTCTCGTTCATCATCATTACACTTCCCTTACCAAAATCTTTATCGATTTTATCCATAGTAAGTTTTAGCGCCTTTAATTTTTCAGTATTTGACATATTTAAGTATTTAAAAAAGTAGAAGAAATGACGGTTCGAATATAGTTTTTAACAGCGGTCATTTCATTAAAAATTATCAACAGGTAAAACTAATATATTTAGCAAACAATTGCAAAAAAATTTAGGTTTATAAATAGAATATCTAAATCACATTGCCCATTGAAATCCTAAACCACAAATTTGTTAAAGAAAGTTTTCAAATGTCCCGGCACTATCACCCTTCTCGGAACTTGATTATATTTGAAATCTCAAATTAAATTCATGAAAAAGCTACTTCTTTTCTCTGTTCTTTTTATTGCCATTACTGCAAATGCACAGGATACTGATGCCATTAAGCCTGCCGCCAAAGGTGTAGTTTATGGAACTACTGTAATAGAATCAGATGATGTTATCCCTGTTTCTGACCTGGAATCAAAGATGACCAACGGAGGTTATCAGGGTAAGGTGAGTGGTAAGGTAACCGAAGTTTGTAAAACGATGGGGTGCTGGATTAAAATTGAAAAAGCTGATGGTACGGCATTGATGGTTAAATCAAAAGAGCATGGATTTTTTATGCCCCAGGATCTTGTGGGAAGAAATGTGGTAATTGAAGGAACAGCAAGTGTAAAAGAGGTTTCAGAAGACAAACGCAAACATTTTGCTGAAGATGCAGGAAAGTCCAAAGAAGAAATAAAAAAAATTAAAGGCTCAGTAAAAGAAGTTCAATTTGTAGCAAGTGGCGTTAAAGTAGTTGACTAAAAAACTTTTTTTAATATTGATCCCGCGATTGCGGGATTTTTTTTGCCATCAGGCGAATGATTTTTTTAATCAAAGCTTTTATTCTTAGCTGCCACACCTTCATTCAGTAATTTTATTAAACAAACTTGCTCATATGAAATCATATTTCCTTTTACTAATAGCATATCTATTTATAAGTTCATGTGGTACCAGAACTTCTAATAATGCACCACCAGAACATAATAATTATGTTACTCAAAGATTAGCGGCTTATGCCCCGGTTCAATTAACAGCTAATCTTTCATCGCTTACTCAAAATGAAAGACGCATGTTGCCTCTCCTGATTCAGGCTTCCCAAATCATGGATAGTTTGTATTGGCTGCAAGCTTTTGGCAACAGCGAAAGTTTATTATCGCAGGTGCGTGATGATAATACCAGGCGGTTTATAGAAATAAATTATGGGCCATGGGACAGGCTGAATAATGACACCCCTTTTATAGAAGGCGTGGGTCCAAAACCTTTAGGTGCTTCTTTTTATCCTGCTGATATTACCAAAGAAGAATTGGAGAAGTCAAATGTGAATGATAAAATGGGTCAATACTCCATTATCCGAAGAGATGCGGGAGGTAATTTAATTTCTATTCCATACCATGTTGCCTATAAAGAACCACTTGAAAGAGCTTCGCAATTATTGAAGCAGGCAGCCGGTTTAGCTGAAGATACAGGTTTGAAAAACTATTTGAATTTAAGAGGTGATGCCCTGACTACAAGCAATTATACGGCAAGCGATATTGCCTGGATGGACATGAAAAACAACACTATTGATGTTATCATTGGACCTATTGAAAATTATGAAGACCGGCTTTATAATGCACGCAATGCATTTACATCTTATGTTCTGATTAAGGATAAAGAGTGGAGTCAAAGGTTGGCAAAATATGTAGCTATGTTACCACAGCTTCAGGAAGGTTTACCGGTTGATGCAAAATATAAAAGTGAAAAACCGGGTGTTGAATCTGAGTTGAATGCATATGATGTAATTTATTATGCAGGGCAGTCCAATGCGGGATCAAAAACTATTGCTGTAAATCTGCCAAATGATGAAGAATTACAAAAAACAAAAGGCACAAGACGATCACAGTTAAAAAATGCTATGCAGGCAAAATTTGATAAAATCCTGATTCACATAGCACAAGAATTAATCGACCCTTCACAATTACAAAATATAACTTTTGATGCTTTTTTTTCTAATGTAATGTTTCATGAAGTGGCACATGGTTTAGGTATAAAAACAACTATAAACGGAAAGGGTACAGTAAGAGCTGCATTACAGGAACAAGGTTCTGCCCTTGAAGAAGGTAAGGCAGATATTTTGGGTTTATATATGGTAACCAAATTAGTTGAAGGAGGTGAATTGCAGGGAAAGCTGGAAGATTTTTATACCACCTATATGGCGGGCATATTAAGATCAGTGCGCTTTGGCGCTTCATCTGCTCATGGAAAAGCAAATATGGTAAACTTTAATTTTTTTGCTGAAAAAGGTGCATTTGAAAGAACAACAAAAGGACACTACAAAGTAAACTTTGATAAATTCAGAATAGCCATGAATGAACTTTCTGCACTTATACTAAAATTACAGGGTGAAGGAGATAAAGCCGGAGTTGAAGCACTAATGAAAGAAAAAGGTGTCATTCAGCCGCAGTTAAAGGCAGACCTGAATCGTTTACAAGAAAAGGGGATTCCTGTAGATATTAAATTTGAACAAGGTATTAAAATATTAAACCTTTAAAAAAGCGGGTAATATAAAAGCAATAAGTATTTTTATAAAGCCATAGCAGCATCCATATAATTTTCTTTGTATAAGTGAATTATAATGCTTAAATTACCCCTGCTTGCACAAAACTAAATTTTATGAGTCTCACAGTTAAAGGTTCTTCAACCACAGAAAAAGCACTTTTTGATAAAAACTTAATTAAAAAAGGTGCTGCCATTATAAGAGCAATAAAACATCCTTTCAGACAGGAACTTCTTGCTTTTATCAAAAAAGAAGGTCGTATTAATGTATCACGAATTTACAACCAGTTAAACCTTGAACAATCTGTAGCCTCGCAACATCTTGGCATTTTAAGAAGAGCGGGTTTTGTAAAAGCTGAACGCCAGGGTAAAATCATTTATTACACAGTCATTCAAGACAGGATCAGGGAATTGGACGGTCTAATAAAAACACTTGTTCAGGAAGATTAATCAACTAAAAATATTGGCCTTCAACTACAAGAACTAAAAGTTTCCTGACTGACAGAACTACACCTTTTAAAAAATATGAAAATTATTATTACAGTTTTACTGAGCTTTTTATACTTAAATTCTTTTGCTGCTTCCGTACCCCCTACGATAGACCCGGCACCGGCTGTTTCTAAAACGATAATTGATCATTGGCCATCTTCTAAAGTAAGTGAAGGTAAAAAACTTAATTTTTTTCAAAAACTTCAAGTAAAGTTTGTTCAAAAAAAACTGGCAAAAAGATTCAATGAAGAAGGAAAATCTAATACACAAACTTTAAGTACACTTGCTTTAATATTTGGAAGTATAGCGCTTGTTGCCATTTTTACTCCGGCATCTATTTTAGCCCTCCTGATGGCACCGGCTGCTCTTGTTTTAGGAATAATAGCAACGGGCAGAAAAGACCATACAAAAAGTTCAAGAACACAAGCTTTGTTAGGATTGATTTTTGGAGCCACCACCATTGCTATTGCACTTATGGCCATCCTGCTTTTCGTTGCATTTTGGGGTTGATTTGATAATCCTGTGCCCTTTCATACAACTTATTCTTTAGGCACAGATTTAGCATTCTTACTACATACTATTTATCTGCAATTACCCTAATTGAAAATTTTAAAGCCATATAACCTGTGCTTTAGCCTAAAAGAAGTGATATGAAAAAGGTTTTCCTTCTGCTCCGTGATAATAACCAATTGGGACCTTTTACAATTGATGAATTATTGCAACATAAATTGACTACAGATGATTTAATTTGGGTAGAGGGCTATAGCCTTGCCTGGTCACATCCTTCAGAATTAGATTTGTTAAAATTATCTGTAGCAGAAACTACTTTTAATTCGGATAGGAAACCCACATTACCTCCTGATTATAAAACATTAGAAAATAAAAAAAATCACAATGAAAATTCTGATGTTTTAAAGAATAAAAAAAAGAGGAAATGGGCTGATGAGGACATCGAAGGAAGAGCAGAAGAAATAAGGAGAAGGACATTGGAATATGTTTCAAAACATCATAACCATGCAACATCACCTCTTATCACCGATGATCATATCAGATCTTATGTAAAAAATCCGGATATAGATTTTGTAGTTCATAAAAGATCAAAAGGCTTATCTCCAAATTTTATTGGCGCTGCCTTAGTTGCCCTGATGTTATTAGCAGGCTGGTATGGTAAGGACAAATTATTTATTGCTCAAAATGGTTCTGATATAGTAACTACCCAGGCTGCTACTCCCATGGTGATACCTATTTCGTCTGCGGTAACTATGCAGTCCAGTCAAAATGAATCTGCAGCATTTATAGATGAGGAAATTAATGATTCCTTAATGGTTGAAGAGCCCCTGGAAACTTATTATATTGTCACTCCTGCTCCAAAACCGAAAGAACAACCCGCTGTTGCATCAACAGTTGATTTTAAAGATCAATCAATTGAATCAAAAGTTAAAATAGAAAAACAACCGGTAAAAGAAATAGAAATACCGGTAAAAGAAACGGTCACTGTTCAAACAAAACCGGATTCTATAAAAGCAAAACCGGATTCTTCTACAACAAAAACCAAAAGCAAGCCTAAGGAAGAATTAGAGGAAGCTGAAGACAAAAAGAAAACATTAGGTCAGGCTATTAAAAGCATCTTCAAAAAGAAAAATAAAAATACCGATAAAGAAGAGGAAGATGAAAATGATAACTAGTTGTTTAAATATTTATAATCATTAGCTATTTTTCTTTTCACAATATTTTTGTAGATCTGTCTAAATGCAGCATATAAATGGCATGTTTAATAAATTTGAATAAAAGTTTACATAGCTTGTGTAGTTACAGTTTTCCTTATAACATTATTTAAAATACACTTGCTTTAAACACACCCTTTTGCAGAACCTTTCCTCATATAAAAAAAGAATTTTTACCCTTGTTATTGTAATTGTCATAATTGCTGTTGTTGGTTTTCTATTACACATATGGTTTGTAAATAATGCCCGTAATGTTCTTAAACAAGTTGTTCATTCACGTTCCGACGGCAAGCTCAGATTGGAAGTATCTCAGCTACGTTTCAATTTTTTGACCAGCGAACTTGGCATCAAACAAGCAACGTTATTCAGCACAGACACTATCACTCAAAACACTACTTATAATGTAAAATTTTCAAAACTATCCATACAGGTTCGCTCTTTTTTGCCTCTGTTGTTTAAAAAAAACCTGTCCATTGATTCAATAAAAATTGATAACCCTGATGTGGTGATAACACAATGGTGGGTAGATACAGTTGCAACTACTATAAAAAGAGACCTCTCTATTCCACAGGAGATGGGAAAAATATATAACTCCATGTTAGATGCATTGGAAAGTTTTGGTATCAGGAGAATCCAAATAAATAATGCACGTCTCAGCTTTATAGATAGAATACCACCCACCTCTGATCCTGTAGTTATTTCTGATATATATTTTGATCTTGTCCGTATACCATCTACCCTTAAAAGAGATGAATTTGTTGAGAATGAACATTCGGTTGATTTAAAAACAACCAATCAATCTATTGACCTCCCCGGAGGCAGACACCGTATTTCATTTAAAAGCTTTGAATTGCAACTCTTCAGGCAAAGGATACAATTAGATAGTTGCACCTTGACTGCTATTGCAACTGATAGCTCCAAAAGCAGTTACAATATATATTTTGATAAACTATTTCTTGTAGGTGTTGATTTTGGTGCTATGTACAGTAACAATCTTATTAAGGCTGATTCTGTCTATTGTGAAAACCCGCTGTTTAATATAAACCTACACCAGTCAGATGCAGCTACAAGATCAGAAAGACCAGATCCTGAAAAAATAATCCGTGAACTGGCAGGAAATCTTGACCTGGCTTATGTTGGGGTAAAACAAGCTGGCATACATCTTAATATTACCGGACGTAAAGAACGAACATTATTTAATTCAAACCAGGATGACTTTGAAATACGGGGTTTTAGAATAAACCCGGATTCATCAAGCCCCGTTACTGTACAACAGTTTGATATGCTGGTAAAAGATTACAGGCTGTATAATGAAGACAGTTCAACTGCCTATTCATTCGACAGTGTTCGGTTTATGAATGACAAAATTATTCTTAACAATTTTACAGTAACTACATCTCCGGAAATAAACCGTCTGCGCAATTACAGAGATTTCTCTATTCCATATTTTGAATTAACCGGGTTAAATTGGTATGAGTTAATTTTTGAAGAAAACATGCATGCACGCGAAGCTGTATTGTATAGCCCGGTCATCAATTATGTGCAAAAGCAAAGGGCTGTGCAGAGAAGAAAGGCTAGTTTATTTTCAGTTTTGCATTCACTTGATGATTTGGTAACACTGGATAAAATAACTGTGGTAAACGGGCAGGTGAATATGCAGTTGCTTTCATCTTTTGCTATAAACTTACGCAATGTAAATACCGGAATCTATAGTAATCGTTTATTGCAGTCTAAAAATCGTGAAGGCTTACGCAGAGCAATAGATCACTTGTCATTTTCATCAGGAAATGTAACCATCAAAGATGTAAATGCCCAGGTTCAAAATGTAAGATATACACCTGATAATCTTATACGGGCAGATAGAATACTGCTAAAAAGTAAAAGCAATTTAATTAATGCAGATATACGGTCAGTTAAAATTGATAACCTTCTGCTGGATGAGGCAAATGAAACTTTTATATTAGACGGTTTACATTGGGGCAAGGCATCAATATCCTTGTCATTACAGGATAATACTAAAAGTCAAAAAGGAAATGGTTCAGTATTCAACGCAAGAAATATATCAGGTAATCAAACGAATTTCAAGTTCTCAAAAGGGAAAACTACAATCCAAACGATTATAGAAAGCATACAGGCAGCATCCATTTTTAAACAAGGTTCAGCTCCTATTGAATTGGAAGGACTTGCTTTAACCGGCAGAAACCTGGTATTTAATGACAAGGGAACTGCGGTACATGCAGCTTCTTATGCAATTAATGATAATGCACCATCCTCAATTTCGCAATTAAGAGTTGAGCGTCAATTACCGCAGGATACGCTCATTGTAAATACACAGAGATTAAATTTTTCAGGCGATTTAAATAAGCTGTTACAAAATAGAGCAATTCTAACTTATGTAGAGGCCATTAGCCCTTCTTTATATGTGTACTCCCAAGACCAGACAAATTCAACTTCTACAAAATCAGGAGCAAACATTCAAATTGATAAACTCTCTGCATCTAATCCTGATATAAAAATTGTAACTGTAAAAAACGATACAGCTACCAGCATTTTAATTCCACATTCAAATAATGGACAAATAGAGGCAAGAGGTATTAAAGTAGCAGGAGATAAAATTAATTTAACTTCAATACAGTTGAATACCAATTCAGCAACTTTTATAAATCGTACCGGTGAAAAAATGGGTGTAGAGCAGGGTGCCTTATCTGTAGAACTTTCAGATATTGCTATTGACAAAAATAAATTACAACCATCATGGGCTGCCGTCGTAACAAACCTTGATCTGCAAAATCCATATAGCTATTCTTTTGGAGGAAAAACAAACAAGGCTTTATCCTTACAACAGGTATCACTGGGTAATCTGAAATTATCATCAACATATTTTACCAGTACAGAACAATTAATAAAAAACAATGTATCAGCATGGTTACGTACCGCTACGGGCCACTACATCGACAGCAACACAACTTTGAAATGGTACAATGCAGCATATAGCAGTAATACCAAAACGATCAGCCTTGATTCATTTTATTATGCTCCAACGCAACCCAGGGATTCGGTAATTGAAAAATCTCTTTTCCAAACTGATTATAAAACATTCAAAACAGGAAAAATATCCCTGGAAGGTTTTGACCTGGAAAAGTATAAAAAAGACAGTGCATTAATTGTGAGAACTGCTGTTATAAATGATCCGGTGATCCTTCTTTATCGCGACAAGAAACCTCCCTTCCTGCATGGCATTATAAAGCCATTACCGGTTGAGATGGTACAAAGAATAAATATGCCTGTATCAATTAATGCGGTACAGATAAAGGATGGGTATTTAAGTTACACTGAAAAGCATGCCTCCACAAGGGCTGAAGGAACTATTTATTTTACAGGTTTAAATGGTGTAATTGCTAATATAAAAAATCAAAATATTGGAGCCGGTGATTCTCTCCTGCTTTCTCTAAATGGCTACTTGCTGGATTCAGCACTTGTAAATTTGCGGGTTAAACAATCCTACACAGATACACTAGGTGCTTTTCTAATGACCTTAAGGGTTCAGCCAACTTCATTAACATTTTTAAACCCAGTTATAGCTCCTTTATCCAATGTAATTATTACATCGGGAACTATCGATTCTCTACACCTGCGAGCTATAGGGAGGGAATACTTGTCGCTTGGTGAAATGAATATGTATTACAGTAACCTGAAAATTAAATTGGTTAAAGATGGCGATCCGGAAAATACCACCTTCTTCCGCAATGTTGTAAGCTTTTTAGCAAATACATTCGTTATCAAAAAGAACAACCGTGGTCGTACCGGACTGGTATATTTTGAAAGACTCCGCGACCGATCTTTTTTCAATTATATTGTAAAAATGACCCTTAGTGGTATGGGAACCAGTATTGGCATAAAAAGCAATAGGAAAGTAAAAAAGCAATACCAGCGCGAACTGCAACAGCAAGAACTTCCTCCTATAGATTTTCAATAAGTTCAAGATTCAGCAAGAAACCTAAAAAGAAATTTTTGTTTTTCCCATAGTATTTAGATATTTGTCTAATTATATAACTGGTTGAAATGAATATCCTTTTTAAGGCTTTGAATGATCAAACAAGGAGAGAGATTTTAGAGATGCTTCGTGCAGGTGATATGACAGCCGGAGAAATTGCCGATCAATTCAATATTTCAAAACCAAGCATTTCTCATCATCTCGACCTGCTAAAGCAGGCGGGCTTAGTAGAATCAGTAAAAGAAGGGCAATACGTTTATTATTCACTTAATGCCACTATGGTTGATGAAATAGTTAAATGGTTCCTACAATTCAAAACCAAATTAAAATAAAATGAAAAAGAATTACACACTCGTCAATATCATAATGTTTGTTGTAGCACTACTTCCATTAGGGTACCTGGCAATAGTTTGGAATGCGTTACCCCCGCAGGTTCCGGTTCATTTTGATGCCCAGATGAAACCAGACCGTATCAGTAATAAATCGGAATTATGGATCATGAGCAGCATATTGGCAGGGGCATCAATGCTTGTTTATTTTCTTCTGCAAAAAATATATTTGATTGATCCAAAAAGAAAAAACAAAACAGGTATTGAAACTTTTAATAAACTAGGTGCAGGTTTGGTTATATTTTTTGCAGCATTAAATATTCTAATAATTATATCAGCTCAAAAAGCAGGAGTAAATTTAGAAAGACTGTTATTTCCTCTTATGGGATTGCTATTTGTTTTCTTGGGTAATTATATGCCGGCCCTTAAACCAAATTATTTTGCCGGCATAAGATTGCCATGGACATTAAGTGATGATGAAAATTGGAGGAAAACACATCAACTGGGAGGGAAAATATGGTTCTGGGGTGGTCTTGTATTTTCTATATTAAGTTTGTTTCTGCTAAAAGAAATTATTTTACCAATTTTTATTACCACTGTCCTTATAATGATTTTGATTCCAGGAATCTATTCCTATACCCTGTTTAGAAGTAAGTTAAAAAAAGAAGGTTCCACGCAGTAGGTAAAAATTTAATTGAATAACCTGCTACCTGTATCGCTTAAAATCTTAATTCCCATAAACGTCATTACAGCAACTACTATCCAGCCTGCAATGTATAACCAAATCGGATGTTTGTAAGTTCCCACTATTCTTGTTTTAGTTGCTGCAATTAAAATAACAGCTAAAGCTACTGGCAAGATTAAACCGTTCAATGCGCCTGCAACAATAAGCAAAGTAACAGGCTGTCGAATAATAATAAAAATAATAGTAGAAGTAATAATAAACATAGTAACAAGAACTCTATAATGTTTATTTATAAATGGATGAAGTGTTTTAAAAAACGATATAGTAGTATAAGAAGCTCCTAATACAGAAGTAATAGCAGCACACCACATAACCAATCCAAAAAAACGAAATCCTGTATTGCCTGCAGCCAGTTTAAAAACAGATGCAGCCGGATTGGAATCATCCAATTGTGCTCCATTCCAAACCACACCAAGTGCTGCAAAAAATAAAACAAACCTCATGACTGACGTAATCAAAATTCCACTTACTGAACTTCTTGTTACCTGTGGCAATGATTCTTTACCTTTTATACCGGCATCCATTAAACGATGTGCTCCGGCAAAAGAAATATAACCACCTACTGTACCGCCCACAAGAGTAATTATTTTTAATATATCAATCTGTTCCGGCAGCACAGTCCGCAGTAAAGCTTCGCCAACCGGTGGCTGAGATTTTATAGCAATAAACAAAGTGAAGAGAATCATAACCAACCCTAGTATTTTAACAACCCTGTCCATTAATACACCGGCTTCCCTATACCAAAAAATGGCAAGAGCTACTATGCAACTTATTATAGCACCTGATACAGCATCAAGCCCCGTTAAAGCATTCAAGCCTAACCCTGTACCACCAATGTTTCCAACATTAAATACCAATCCTCCAATACCAATTAAAATAGCTAATCCAATACCAAGACCGGGAACTAATTGATTTGCCAGATCCTGTGCTCTTTTGTTGCTAACAGTAATAATACGCCAGATATTTACCTGAGCCCCAATATCAAGAAGAAGTGAAATAAGAATTACAAATCCAAAGCTCGCAAGAAGCTCTGATGTAAATTTTGTTGTTTGTGTAAGAAAACCGGGACCTATGGCAGAAGTTGCCATTAAAAAAGCAGCACCAAGTATGGCCGAATTTTTTTTCAACTATTGTAAAGAAAATTTTTGCATTGTTTTTCAAATATAGAACCTAATAAATTTTACCCTATTTTATTAATGTATTAAAAACAGCCTTTGCAATACCAACTGCATTTTTTCCATCTCCATGTATGCAAATAGTTTCAACTACAACCGGAATTTTTAACCCGGAGATTGTTGTTATTATTTTTTCAAAAACCATTTCTTTTACATGAGCAACTGCTTTGTGTACATCTTCTATCAGTGCATTGGATTGAGAGCGTGAAGTAAGAGAGCCGTCATCCCCGTAAGTGCGATCAGCAAAAACCTCATTCCATACTTTTAAGCCCATAGCCTTTGCTTCACTAATTAAAAAACTACTACTGAGCCCATATAATATCAGTGAACCATCAACATCTTTTACAGCCTGAGATACTGCCTTTGCTAACTCACGGTCACGTGCCGCCATATTATATAATGCACCATGAGGTTTTACATGATGAACTTCATAGTCGGCATCTAAGGCAATTCTTTTAAATAATATTATCTGATCTTGTACAAGATCATAAATTTCTGCAGCGCTTATCGGTTTTTCTGTGCGCCCAAAATTTTCTTTATCTAAAAAAGAAGGATGTGCACCTGCATGAACATTATTTTTTTTAGCTAATAATATAGTTTCTCTTATAGTTTTTTCATCACCTGCATGATAGCCGCAGGCAATACTGGCAGAAGTTATATAAGGCATGATGGCTTCATCATAACCAGTTCCTTCACCCATATCGCAATTAATATCTACTATCAAATTATTTTTCATTTAGCATGTTGTTCGTTGCACTATTCAATTCCCAGGGCTTTCATTCTTGCTTTACACTCTTCCTGTATATGCTGCAAATATCTTTGCCGCTTTATAAACTTTTCCTCTGCTTCCTGTAAAGAAATTAATTTAAAATCAATAATATCCTGCATAGATTTTTGTGCTAGTAATGATAAACTTGAGCTAACAACATGTGCTACTTTAGGATAACCCCCGGTAGTTTGATGATCTGCCATTAATACAATTAATTGACCGTTAGGTAATAGTTGAACAGTGCCCATAGACACTGCAGATGATAACAATTCCTGTTTTTGAATAGCATCAAGTGATACACCCGACAACCTGTAACCCATTCTGTCAGATGATGAAGTAATACAGAAAAAACAATGCTCAAAATTATATTTTGACTCATCGGAAAGATAGTTCCACTCGCTCCCTGTAATAAATTCAATTTCTTTTGAAGAAAAATCAAGTGGTGGTGTTTTCCAGTTAAAGTGTTGCGATGTGTTGATTTCGCTAGTTGTTTCGATAACATCACCCGTTTCTAATATTCTGCCTTCCTTGCCTCCCGCCACTACTTTTGTATGCGTGCTATAACTACCAAGCCATTTATTAACAACTAATGTTTTTAAAAAAGCAATATAACACCAGGTGCCCGAAACTCTTTTCTTAAATTCTAAAACAGAATTAGATTTCACCATAAGAGGGTGATTTAATTCAACCGGTACTCCATCTATATAAGGAGAGAAATCAGCGCCGGAAATGCAAATTATGTTGCTGTTCGTAAACCTGATTTTTGAAGCAGGAAAATGCAATTCAAGTAAAGGATCAGTAAATTCTTTTCCAAGAATTGCATTTGCTAATTGGGCGGAAAAACTATCTATAACACCCCCCGGATTGATTCCAAGATGCTGGTAGCCCAACCTGCCATTATCCTGCACAGAATCAAATATGCCTGCCTTTATAATTTTTATACTCATCTTCTGTTATTGAAAAAAATTTGATCTTATCTCCTTGTTGCAACAGCATCGGCGGTTCTGCATTTTTCTTAAAAAGTTGTATAGGGGTTCTGCCAATAATGTTCCAGCCACCAGGCGATGAAAATGGATAAATCCCTGTTTGCTTACCGGCTATCCCAACAGAACCTGCAGCAACTTCTTGTCGTGGCGTGGATCTTCTTGGTGTTGCAATAGAGGCATCAACTTCTCCCATATAAGCAAAGCCCGGTAAAAATCCAATCATAAACACATAGTATACAGTTGAAAAATGAATTGTAATCAATTCTGCAATATCCATTTTATTTTTTTGGGCCAGTTCAGTCAGATCAATACCAAATTTTAAAGAATAGCAAACAGGTATTTCAATTATTTTTTTTTCTTTAGCAATATCAACAGATCTTGAATTTTCTACTATTACTCTTAACTTTTCAGCTACTGTTTCAAAAGAAGATTTTTCTCTGTCATACGGCACTTCTAATAAATTATAAAAAACAGCAAGTGTTGCATATGCCGGAACAGCATCCGTTACATAATTCAGGTTTGCTTGTTTTATCTTTTTAAAAATATGCTGAATATGCTGATTTAATTCCAGGTCAATTTCATCTCTAAATTCAAGTACCAATGCTGAATCGCCAAGTGGAAATATAGTATATGGAAAAGCTTTTTTCAATGTATTGAATATACGAAAAGCTTTTTCTGTTGATGAATTCGAACATCAACAATAAACTCTTGAGGTTTGCAAAAAAATCCCGCTGACACAAGCGGGATAAACATTAAGCCATTACTGTTTCTCTATACATTTCTTCCCTCAATTCCTTCACTCTTTTATCTTCCATATATTCATCAAACGTCATTAACCTGTCAATGATGCCTTTAGGTGTTAGTTCAATTATTCTATTGGCAACAGTTTGTAAAAAGGTGTGGTCATGCGATGTAAGTAGTACAATTCCGGGGAAAGTCTGGCAACCTTCGTTAAAGCTTTGAATACTTTCCAGGTCAAGATGATTGGTAGGCTGGTCAAGTACAATCAAATTGGGATTTTGTAACATCATTCTGCTGATCATACAACGCACTTTTTCACCTCCGCTCAACACGTTTGTTGTTTTCATAATGTCGTCACCACTAAACAACATCTTTCCCAAAAAGCCACGCAAAAATGGTTCATCAGCATCTGTTACATGTGGTGGCACATATTGACGAAGCCATTCTATCAATGGAAGCCTTTCATCAAAAAATTCATTGTTTTCAACAGGCAGATAAGCCTTTGTAATAGTTGTACCCCATTCATATTTTCCCTTGTCAGCTTGCTCTTCGCCGTTAATAATTTCAAAGAATGTTGTAACAGCCAAGGGATCACGACTTAAGAAAGCAATCTTTTCGCCCTTATTGACACTAAAATTTACTTTATCAAAAAGCTTTCTTCCTTCAACAGCTTTTGAAAGTTGTTCAACATTTAAAATCTGATTTCCCACATCACGCTGAGGCTGAAAAATAATTCCCGGGTAGCGCCTGTTGGAAGGTTCAATTTCTTCAATAGTTAATTTTTCCAATGCTTTTTTACGGGCTGTTGCCTGTCTTGATTTAGATGCATTTGCGGAGAATCGTGCAATAAAGTCTATTAAAGCCTGTCTTTTATCCTCAGTTTTTTTATTCTTATCTGAAAGCTGTCTTGCCATCAATTGAGATGATTCGTACCAGAAAGTATAGTTACCTGTGTATATCTTTATTTTCATGCGATCTACATCTGCCACATGGGTACAAACTGCATCTAAAAAGTGCCTGTCATGCGATACCACAAGAACAATGTTCTCATAATCAGCAAGAAAATTTTCTAACCAACTGATTGTTTCTATGTCTAACCCGTTAGTAGGCTCATCTAATAACAATACATCCGGATTCCCAAAAAGTGCCTGGGCTAATAATACCCTCACTTTCAGGTTTGAAGGAATATCTTTCATCAAGCTAGGGTGATATTCTTCTTTCACTCCCAGCTCACTTAAAAATGTAGCAGCATCACTTTCAGCAGTATAACCACCCATTTCACCAAATTCAGCCTCCAGTTCACCGGCACGCATATAATCATCTTCAGTAGCATTGGGGTCTAAATAAATAGCATCTTTCTTATGCATCACCTGCCACATCTTACTATGCCCCATTAATACCGTATTTAAAACTGTTTGCTCATCAAATTCAAACTGGTTTTGCTTTAATACAGCCAAACGTTCACCGGGAGTAATATCAATTTTCCCCTTATTAGGTTCAATTTCTCCCGAAAGAATCTTTAAGAATGTTGATTTACCGGCACCATTTGCACCTATTATACCATAACAATTGCCCTTGGTAAAAGATATATTCACTTCATCAAAAAGAACTCTTTTCCCAAAGGAAAGGGAAACATTATTTACTGAAATCATAACTGAAATTTGGAGGCGCAAAGGTACTGTTTTGTAGAAAGTTTCATGGCCTGATAAACGTTAAAGAAATTAATCACTATTGCAGGGTGTGAATGTGGTGGCAAAATAGTTGCATTTAGTATAAAAACTTTACATGAAAAAGGCATTATATATTGGATGTATTTCTTTCCTGGTTATCTCTTGTGGCCCATCAGAAAACCAGGGCGGTGTTGTAGATGATGGCATAGAAGCAATAGATAAAGACGGAGCTTTAACAGATACTAATACAAGGCGTGTTGATACTTTAAACCCGGAGCGTGTTGATATTCAGCAACGTGATACAATCAGGTACTGATGAAATACCTATTTCTTATATTGATCTTTTTAATGTTGAGTTGCACTAATGACGCTGCCAATGAACCATTAATTACTCCGCAGCAGGTTAAAATTGATTCATCAACTATGGCACCAAGAGATAGTATCATTATTCCTGACAGTACCGCATCAGGAGTTAGTTTCTAGCTTTTGTTCCAAACCTACAGGCTCTTCCGGATTTTTCACAATTGGATTCAGATTACGCTTGCTGTATTTCTCTATGCGACGTATAACTTGTACAGAAATAACCAGCCATAAAAAACCCATGGCAAAACCTGCCATAACATCTGTAGTATAGTGAACACGTAAGTAAATCCTGCTAAATCCAATAAGAAATATGAGTGCTAAAAGAAGTACAACCAGGCTCCATTTTAATTGTTGATTCTTTATAGAGTTCCAAACAATGTAAATCAATAACCCATAAAATGTCATGCTCATTAAAGCATGCCCGCTGGGGAAACTTAACCCTCCCGCCTGCTCTAACAATGGTATAAGTGGTCTTTCCCTGCCAAATAAATTTTTTAAAACAAACATCATTAATAAACTACTAATTGCTATTGCCGGTATTTTAATAGAATACCACTTATGTTTTTTTATAAAAAGAAAATAGGCAATTAATGCAAGGTTGGCTGGAATTAGAAAATCATGCTTCCCTAAAAAAGTAATGAACAGCATAATCTTGTTATTGGTTTCATTTACATATGGCTGAAGTTTATCAAACACAGATTGATCAAACTGTGTACTACCTGTAATAAAAACCCTTCGTGCTATGAAAATGAAGCCTGCTAAAGACAGAAAAAAAATGCTGAAGACAATGAGCATCTCAACTGATAATAAGGCAATTCCTGCCCAAAACTTACTTACCCTGCTTTTAATACCTCTAAACATATTTCTTTTACTATACAAACAATATGCAAGAAAATAGCAATCGACTAATTTGTAGTACTATAAAGTACCGGCTTCAATTCTATTTAAATTCTTAATCAGGATATTAATACTGAATTTATTTGGTAACCCATTTAATATTAACAGGTTTGCTTACTGTAATTCGATTACCGGAATCTTTTAATAAACCTGTGTTTTTATCTACTTTAAAAATCACTATCTCATCTGAGTCCTGGTTTGCAACCAGCAAATAATTACCAGATGGGTCAAAATTGAAATTACGGGGAGTAGTTCCTAAAGTGGACTGGTAATTAACCAATGAAAGATCGCCACTTTGTTCATCTATCTTAAAAATGGTGATAGTATTAGAACTTTTCCTGTTCGTTGCATATAAAAACCTTCCGTCCAGTGAAACATGAATATCTGCACTTGTCGCCTCTCCTTCATATTCAGGAGGCAATAAACTAATTGATTGTTTGGAAGTAAGTTTTCCCGCTTTATATTCAAATGCTGTCACCATTCCCGAAAGTTCCTGTATAAGATAAGCCCAATTGCCTGATGGGTGAAATTCAAAATGCCTGGGACCCGAAGCTCCCGGCAATTTCATAGTACCCCTTGCTTTTAAACTACCTGTTTTTTCATCAAAATTGTAAATCTCCACTTTATCAGTTCCCAGGTCTGGAACAAATAAATATTTATTATCTCCCGCTAGTACTGTAGCGTGAACATGTGGCGCTTCCTGCCTTTTTGGATTAGCCCCTTTGCCTGTATGTTGTATAACTGTAACAGCCTCTCCTAAACCATGATCCTCAAGAATGGGCAAAACAGCAACATTACCACTACTGTAATTTCCAACAATAACCCATTTGCCTGTTTGATCAACAACTATATAACATGGATCATCACCCATGGCAGGTTGTTGATTTATCGCTTTCAGTTTTCCTGAAGCAGCATCAAATGAAAATGAAGAAACTTTTCCACCACCTTTCGATTTGCCGTTTTCATTTACTGCATATATATATTTATTATTGGGAGCAATTGCCAGGAAAGAAGGATTAGAAGCAGCAATGGAATCAACAAGTTTCGCTTTACCATTTACAGAATCAAAATCGTATACATAAATACCATGACTTGAACCTGAAGTATAAGTTCCAACAATCAAAAACTGCGTTTTTCCTGCCATCATCATTGAAGTTAAAAAAACCATGGACAGGAATAGCCTCTTTATTCTTAAAATCATACCCCAAGGTAAAGAGAATTGAATTTAAAAAAACTGAGTTTCTACAAAAGAAATCAATAATTATAAGCTACCTCGTTGCCTGTTGAATTGAGAAGCAGGAAATTAATTTTTCCGTTTTCAATAGTTTTTATTCTAAAGATTTGATTTGGTGCCTGGGTTGTTTCCACCTTTACAATCTCACCAACGCTTATGCCGGGTTTTCTTTTATAAATTCCTTCTAGAACTCCTCTTGGTACATCTGCTCTTGACACTACTGTGCGTGTATCCTTTCTGTTTCCATTTGCATGATATACTGCTGTTGAATAAAATATACCATTTTTAAATGTAGCCGTCCAGTCACCTCTGTATTTGCTCCAGCTAACAGCTGTGGCATTGGGAAACTCCTTATTAAAAGATAAACGCACTTTTGCAGGTTGGTTTTTTGAAAACTTTGGCCCTCCGCCATCATGGTCTTTTGTTCCTTCCCATATTACATCTTCATTTGTCTTACCTTTTGTATCTGATTTACCCAGGATAACATTTTTTGATTCTGATGGGTTTTCCTTTCTTACAGCCACCTGGTCATTCTTACCTAATATAGTTTTACGCGACTCCTCTATTGCTTCTTTGTTTTCTTTTTGATGTGCTTTTTGAGCAGATGCTGATATGACAAAAAAAATGGTTGTAGTAATAGTAAAAATTGTTTTCATGAGGCATGGGTTTTCAACAATAAAAGTAATTTTCAATTCTTTGAAAAAGTAGAGGAAAAATACAAAGGATAAATACCCAAAATGAATATGAAATTCACGCACATGTTTTTGTTGGTGCGCATTTTTAAACAGGGATTTGTACAGAAAAAATTTTTATGCTCAGTTTTTTAGCAATCACTCTTAACTGGTTAACTTGCGGGCATGCAAGAATACCTGAAGGGATTGAATGAAAGGCAATGTGAGGCTGTTACAACAATAGACGGACCCCTCATGATAATTGCCGGTGCGGGAAGCGGAAAAACAAAAGTTTTAACTACGCGTATTGCGCATTTAATGGCTAATGGAATTGATTCGTTTAATATACTGGCGCTGACTTTTACCAATAAAGCAGCAGCGGAAATGAAGGAAAGAGTAGAGCATATATTAGGAAACCGCGAAGCAAGAAATTTATATATAGGAACATTTCACAGTGTATTTGCTCGCATCTTACGCGGCGAAGCACATCGCATTGGCTATCCCAACTCTTTTACTATCTATGATACGGATGATTCAAAAAGTGTAGTTAAGGCTGTTACACAGGAGCTACATCTTGATGTGCAACATTATAAACCCAATTTTGTTTACAACCGCATTTCGGGTGCAAAAAATGCGCTGGTTGGTCCATCCGAATACGCTACTGATTATTATATACAGCAGGAAGATGCGAGGGCAAATCGCCCCAAGATTGGACAGATCTATGATGCCTACAGTAAGCGTTGTTTTAAAAACGGAGCTATGGATTTTGATGACCTCCTTTTTAAAATGTACGAACTACTAAAACATTTCCCGGAAGTATTACATAAATACCAGCACAAGTTTAAGTACATATTAATAGACGAGTACCAGGATACAAATCCAGCTCAATATGAAATAATAAAGCTGCTTGGCGCTGCACATGAAAACGTATGTGTAGTGGGTGATGATGCCCAAAGTATTTATTCTTTTCGTGGTGCTACCATTCAAAACATTCTGCAATTTCAAAAAGATTATGATGATGTAAAAGTTATAAAGCTGGAGCAGAATTACAGAAGTACACAAAATATTTTAAGTATTGCAAATGAAGTAATAAAGAACAATAAAGGACAAATTCCCAAAACATTATTTACAGAAAACGCATCAGGAGAAAAAATAAAATTGGTGCGCAGTTCAGCCGATAGTGATGAAGGAAAATTTATAGCCGATGCTATACAGGAACAAAAACTAAGAAATCATTATAAAAATAAAGAATTCGCAATTCTTTATCGCACCAATGCCCAAAGCCGTTCTTTTGAAGAAAGCCTGCGTCGGATGAACATTGCTTATACCATTTATGGTGGCATTTCTTTTTACCAGAGAAAAGAAATTAAAGACTTCCTGGGATACCTGCGAATAATAGTAAATTCCAAAGATGAGGAAGCCTTAAAAAGAATAATTAACTACCCTATAAGAGGAATAGGTAAAACTTCTATAGACCGTGCCATCATGAATGCTAATGAAAACAACATCAGCATGTGGGAGGTTTTGGAAAATGCATCCCAATATGGATTTAAGCCTGGTACACTTCAATCTATTGAAGAATTTGTTTTAATGATCCGGTCTTTTAGAAGTATGCTGCAAACAAAAAATGCTTATGATGTAGCTTTTCATGTAGGAAAGCAAACATCTTTTGTAAAAGAACTTTTTAATGATAAGAGTACAGAAGGTGTGCAGCGTTATGAAAACGTACAGGAGTTATTAAACTCAATAAAAGAATTTACAGAAACACCCGGTAATGAAGAAAGTGGTGAAGTGGGTGATAAAAGTTTAGCTGCATATTTACAACAAATAGTTCTGCTTACGGATGCCGATGAAAAAGATCCAAATGCAGATACAGTTAAGTTAATGACCATCCATGCTGCAAAAGGCTTGGAATTTTCCGTTGTTTTTGTTGGCGGACTGGAAGAAGGTTTATTTCCAAATGCCATGAGTTTAAATACAAGAGAAGAACTGGAAGAAGAAAGAAGGTTGTTTTATGTTGCAATCACCAGGGCCAAGGGCAGGCTGTATCTTACGTATGCCAATACACGATATAGGTTTGGGCAGTTGGTGCAAAGCGATGCCAGTCGTTTTATATCGGAGATTCCTGAAGAATTTATTGACAGGAGTTTTGCTGGTGGTGGTTTAAAAAATCAATCATCAGGAAGCAGAGGATGGGGACTTGGAAATGCATTTGAAAGAATGCGTGGTGGTTTTGGTGCAACCGAAAAAGAAAAACCTTATGTAGCCACTATTGCAACCAATGCCAAGCCAAGAGAAGTTGTCCATACACCCTCTGCCAACTTTGTTCCAAGTGATGTTTCCAACTTACAAACCGGTCAAAGAGTGGAGCATCAAAAATTTGGATTTGGTGAAGTAATAAAAATGGAAGGTTCCAGCCACAACCCTGTAGCTACTATTAAATTTGAATTTAATGGTGAAAAAAAAATCATGCTTAACTATGCAAAGCTGATGATAGTACCATAAATTATAATTTCTTCGTTTATACATCCCGGGTAAGGGAAACAAAGAACTTCATTAATCGGCTGATTATCATTACAATATTAATCGGTTGCCTGTTAACGTTAAAAAAAGTTAATCACATTATTAAACTAATCCTCTGCTGATCCTTCTATGATTGTACAAAACTTAAAATGAAAACTATGAAGATTAAGAATGTTATGCTACTGTCTGTAGCAATAATTTCAACAACCGTTTCTTTTTCACAGGTAGGCGTAGGCGCATCTAAATCCGTAAGAGCATCCGCTGCTACCCAGGCCTCAACAAATGCAGCTTCCAGAGCAACTGGTAAAGTTTCCGGTACTGCGGTAAGTGCAAAAGGAACCACTGTTGCTGCTACAAAAAAAGCAACAAATAAAGGAGTGGAAACAAGTACTGCTGCAAAAAATAAAGCTGACAAAGCCACAGATGTGAATAGCAAAGCCAACGCACAGGCTTCAGTAAATGCATCTGAAACAGCAAAATTACATGCTAATGAAAATTCAGCTGTATTTGGTGCCGATGCATCTGCGCAAACAAATGCTGATGTGCAGGTTGATAGCAGAAAAGCAAAAGACAAAACAAAGAGTACTGTAAATGACGCTTCAACTACAGCAAAAGAAAAGAAAGAAAAAGCAAAATCAGAAGCAAGATCTAAGTCACAGGCTGCAGAACACGCTTCAGATAACGCTAAAGAACATGCGAATTCAAATTCAGCAATCTTTGGTGCTAAGTCTGAGACTTCAGTTGATTCAAAAACTGATGCCAATGCAAAGGGTTTGACAACTGCACAAGAAGCAAAAGCAAAAAAAGAAGCAAAAGCAAAAGGTAAAAAGGGATAAACAATTAACTACCAAAGAGCATCCCCGTTAATATGCGTGGGATGCTTTTTTAATTAAGCACTATGAAATTTAAAAAAATTATAATTGCTATTTTATCGTTCTCTGCTTTAGTTACACAAGCACAGGAAACAGCCAAAGAAACTACAACAGCAGATTTTAAGTTGAGCGCTAACTATAACACCAACTTAAATTATTTTGGAAGAACAGACAGCTTACAAAGCAGTGGCTTTTTTCCAATGGCAGAACTGTGGGTTAACAACAGTTTTTATGTCAATGCAGCTCCCATCTTTGTAAATAACAATTTACAATCTTTTGATTATGCTGGAACCATTGCTACGCTGGGATTTCAACATGTGTCAGATAAGTTAATTACACATGCTTTTTTTATGAAACCGTTGTACACTGAAGAAACAAAACTTGTTCAGTCGGCACTAAAAGCACAAACGGGGTTAAGTTTAACTGCATTAAATAAGATCCTTAATGTAACCGTTGGCGCTGATTTGAAGTTCAGCGATAAAACGGATTTAGGAGCCACTTTTGGATTGGATCATTTAATTCAAATACCGGGAAAAAATAATTTAAGTATAATTATAGACCCCGGGTTTTATGCGTATGCGGGAACACAAAATTTTACAAGAACCTACCAGGAAAAGAAAAGAAATTTATTTCTTCTGCCGTCAACTAACGAGGTAACTGAAATTGAACAGCGTTTTAATATTCTGGCTTTTGAATTTGCAGTTCCACTTATAATTACAAAAGAAAAATGGCAGTTTGTAACGACACCTTCTTACATAATGCCAAAAAACCTGATAAAGGTAGAAGGCAGACCTGATCTGTCGGAAACCGGTGAAAATGCTTTTTACACTACATTTTCTTTAAAATATACCTTCTGAGGCAAATTATAAAGTAATTATAGAGTGTTAATACATAGCAATCTTTTAACAGGAAGATTGGGTAAATTTGCATCTTCAAACATTAGAAATGATTAAAACAGGCAACCCCATTATTAGTATATATACTGAAATGACACCCAACCCGGAGACAATGAAGTTTGTAGCCAACAAACTTTTATATCCCGGTAAAAGCATTGATTTCCAGGATGTGGGAAGTGCAAAACCATCACCACTTGCTTCCGAGTTATTTGGTTTTCCATTTATAAAATCTGTTTTTATTGCCTCAAACTTTGTAACACTTACTAAAACATCTGAAACAAGTTGGGATGATGTAATTCCTGCTATTCGTGATTTTTTAAGAGAATACCTGCAGGAGAATAAGGTTGTTGTAAATGAAGAGGAAGTTGCTACCATGAAGCAGGAAAGTAGCAATGAAGTAAGTGCCGATGACGATGATGTTGTAAAAAGAGTAAAAGAACTTTTAGAAAACTATGTAAAGCCAGCTGTTGAAATGGATGGGGGTGCAATTCAATTTAAAAGTTACAATGATGGAGTGGTCAACCTGATGTTGCAGGGAAGTTGCTCGGGATGCCCATCATCAATGATTACATTAAAAGCCGGGATTGAAGGTATGATGAAACGCATGATTCCCGAGGTAAAAGAGGTTGTAGCTGAAGCAGAATAATATTTTAGTATTCATAATTTAAGCCGCTCATGAGCGGCTTTTTTGTTTTTAAGGTCTCTTTCATTCAAGTTTTGTAAGTTTATTTTTATATAGCTGCTTATGCTTACATTAGAAACAAAAAATCTTTCCTACTCTTACGGGTATAATAAAAAAGTAGTAAACGATCTTTCATTGCAGGTACCCAAGGGGAGCATTTATGGTTTTCTTGGACCTAACGGAGCAGGAAAAACCACCACCATCAGGTTGCTAACCGGCATGTTACTGTCTGAAAAGGATAATATTTTTATCAATGGCAAATCATTACAAAAGAACATTCCCGGCATATTTCAATCAATAGGTGCACTAATAGAAACTCCTTCACTATACTTACACCTTACCGGTAGAGAAAATTTAAAGATCATTTGTTTATTAAGAGATTTAAAAAAAGAGGTTAGTGAAAGAGCTCTAAAAACTGTTGGACTAACAGATGCAGCAAACAGAAAAGTAAAAGAATATTCACTTGGAATGAAACAACGGCTTGGTATTGCCATGTCTATCTTATCAGAGCCGCAATTGTTGATACTCGATGAGCCTGCAAATGGTCTTGATCCTGCAGGTATTATTGAAATTCGTGAACTCCTCACCAGGCTTAACAGGGAAGAAGGAAAAACCATTTTTATTTCCAGTCACCTTTTAAGTGAAGTTGAAAAAACAGTTACACATATTGGCATCATCAGCAATGGCGAGCTGCGTTATAACGGTACCTTACAGCAAATGAAAAATGAAGCTTATTCATCAAGTGAGGTTTTGTTTAAAATTCCGGAAGCATCAAATTGGATTAATATGATACAGCAAAAATTTGAAACTGCGCAACAGGTAACGCAGGATGAGATAAGTATTCCTGCAACTTCACAAAATGAAGTGGCTGCTATTAATCAATCCCTGGTAAATATGCAAATTCCCGTATCCGGCATTCAACTCCGTGGTGGATTGGAAGAATGGTTTATGCAGATTGTTCAACTACAAAAACAGGTAGCATGAAACAATTTCTTTCTGACCACAATAAATGTTTTAAAGCTGAATGGCTAAAGCTTAGACACTCCGGCATGTTCTGGCTTTTACTTTGTGCGGCAGCTTTTATTCCAATTTTAACTACAACAGTTTCTATTTTTGTTGACACTGGTTCCAACGTAGAAACCAATAAATGGGATCGCTTTATTGAAACCAACTTTGGTGCCTTTACAAGCTTTTTCTTTCCACTTTTTGTTGTATTGATGACAGTTCGGATTGTTTACCTGGAACATAGATCAGATACATGGAAATTACTAGAAACACAACCTGTGTCAAGGTTTGCGCTATTCTTTTCTAAATGGGAAGTGGCTGCTATTATATCACTGCTTTGTCTTTTTGGGTTGTTGTTATTTAGTGTAATTGGAGGCTTTGTTTTACAAATATCAAAACCAGATTATAACTTATCGTCTTTCTCAATTGATTGGTCAAAAACAGCTACTGTTTTATTAAGATTCTGGATCGCCAGCCTTGGAATTATTTCAATTCAGTACTTCTTTGGGTTACTGATTAAAAGCTTTGCATGGCCCATGAGCATTGGACTAATTGGTATAATAGCAGGTTCCATTTTTGCAGGGTTTGGCTATTTTAACTGGTTTCCTTATTCTGCAACCTCCTTTACAACTGCTTCCTATAATGGAAGCGCAAATGGTCAATTTTTAATACACCATGAAAAGCTCAGCTTGCTATGGTCTGCACTTTTTTTATGGTTAGGATATAGATTGTTTATTAAGCGACAGTTTAATAAAGCATTTTTTTCACCTGCTAAACAACTTTTGGTATTTGTAAGCGTATTGATTGGTTTTACACTCCTTGCATGGTGGATTAACAAACCAACTATTATAAACAAATACTCAAGCACAGTTATAGCAGGAAATATTGATTCAAAACAACAGCATTCAAATATTGCCTTGCTTAAACAACCATTTAGAAAAGAATAGCGCAAACCTTGACACAGGTTGTGTTTCTAGTAATTTCCATGTATCGGATCTATGT
>MWWA01000085.1_pt1 | contig 29344 bp, 25 predicted proteins | sample 1047341 | NCBI WGS metagenome assembly MWWA01 (sample SAMN06349978, study PRJNA376086) | soil metagenome | isolation source: MS5-1 sample Antarctic (ecotone) soil | place: Antarctica | collected 2015-01-13
TGGTGTTGCTGGTATGCCTTAAAAGCTACACTGAGTATACGTTTTGCCATATTAATTAGACAAAATTATCATCCAATTTATTGCATTTAAATAGAACAAAACTTATCTACATGGTTTTGTGAATAAAACCGCCTGCTTTACTGAAAATAAAAAAGAGACTGCCTACTTTTGAGACAGCCTCTTTTATTGGGTATATTAAAATTCAGTTGTTATAAATCACCATAAGAAACTTCTTTTTACAAAAATGCAAACAGCATAATGATGAACATTTATCAATTACTCTTTTTGATCCTTTGTGTAATTTTTCTCGGCCTCTTTCGCCTTATCAAAATCCAATACCACTCCATTAATGCAATATCGTAAACCTGTTGGCGGAGGGCCATCATCAAACAAATGTCCCAGGTGCGCTTTACACCTTCCACATTGCACTTCTGTGCGCTTCATACCATGACTGTTATCCGGTGTATAAATAACACTGCTTTTGCTGATGGCTTCATAAAACTTGGCCAGCCGCATCCGCTGTCAAATTTTGTATCACTCTTAAACAAAGCATTTCCACAAGCTGCACAAAAATAAGTACCCACTTCTTTATAACCATCAAAATGGCTCGAGTAGGGTCTTTCTGTTCCTTTTTGCCGGGCTACCTGGTAAACTTCGGGAGATAGGATCTGTCTCCATTCATCGTCACTTAACGCAAGTTTGCTGCTGTCGTTCCTGGAATAAACCGGGTTTTCAGGTTTCTGTTTTTCCATCGCTTGTTCTTTTTTTGAATTTGAAGATTGAGAAAATGTACACTGCATAAATAATACCGGCAGGCAAAGTATGATAATGAGTGTTTTCATTTGTTTCTTTTATTTTTATTTTGGCCAAATGTAATTTGCCAAATAACCATATATATTAGTGATAAGCCTTATCATGGCTCATTTCATCTCTTATTTTTTTGTTTTGTGCATTACAGAGAAATGATAATCTTAAGCAAACATTTTAAACTGTAACATAGAAATCTTTGAAATTATTTCTGTGTATGATCCGCATCAAAAATCACTTTATTTCTACTCATTTAATAAGCAAATAAAGATACAAATTGTTTAAGCTGCCATATACTCATTACATATGTAATTACGGTTTAACAGGTTTTATGGGTTTTTATTTTAATTTAAGCGCTTTTAAATTTTAATACCAGTTTGTTATAATTGTTAAAGATTTTTTAAAGGTTCAATGTTATATTTGTTGGTTCACAAGGTTAGTAAGCGCTTATGTTTAATATGATTTTATTTGGCCCGCCGGGGAGCGGTAAGGGTACTCAATCTGAAAAATTGGTCGAAAAATATGGATTGATCCATTTATCTACCGGCAATCTTTTAAGAGAAGAAATCACTGGAAATACGCCACTTGGACAGGAAGCACAACGTTTTATGGACAAAGGACAATTAGTTCCGGATGAGGTGGTCATTGGAATGATCGATTCTTGCCTGGAAAATCATCCGGGTGCAACAGGATTTTTATTTGATGGATTTCCCAGGACCGTGGCTCAGGCTGAAGCTCTTGATAAGTTGCTGGCTTTGAAAAAAACAAGCATAAATCTCCTTGCTGCTTTAAAAGTAACGGAAGAAGAATTGATAAAACGTCTGCTTAATCGCGGACAAACCAGTGGGCGAAGAGACGATATTAATGCCGCGGTTATACATGAACGGTTCATTGTATATACAAATGAAACGGCCCCGGTTGCAGAACACTATAAGGCCCAGGATAAATACCGCACCATAATGGGGGAAGGAACCATTGATGAGATTTTTAATAAAATCTGTGAGGCTATTGATGATACTATGCAGAATTTATAAATTCTTTTAAAACATATCTCGTTGCCGGTTCCAAAAGGACCGGCTTTTTAATGTGCAACGGACAAGTTTTAGTAAACTTGCAATTATAAGCGAACAGGTAAATATTTGAATTTGGAATATTGAGGCAGAATCATTTTATTATTGGTTATTAAAATTGCATGGATGAATAATGGAATAAATAAACTGGAAAATTATGTTCATGGCAAATGGATAACTGGTGACGGTGATGGACAAACGCTTTTTGATGCCGTCAATGGAGATCCGGTTGCAACAGCCACCACTAAAGGGCTGGATTTGGGTGCCGCACTGGATTATGGTCGCAGAGTGGGTGGTGAAGGCTTGCGCAAAATGACATTTCATGAAAGAGGGAGGATGTTGAAAGCGCTTGCCATGCATTTGTCGGAGAAAAAAGAAAATTTTTACAAAGTCAGTTATCATACGGGAGCTACCCGATTGGATAGCTGGATAGATATTGAAGGCGGTATCGGTAATCTTTTCAGTAATGCATCATTACGCAGAAAATTTCCTGACCTTCCTTATTGTACCGATGGTGAACCGATACCATTGGGTAAAGCAGGAAGTTTTATGGCCCATCACTTATTAGTACCTAAAGAAGGGGTGGCCGTTCATATTAATGCATATAATTTCCCTGTGTGGGGGATGCTGGAAAAATGTGCGGTTAACTGGCTGGCAGGAATGCCTGCACTTGTAAAGCCGGCAACCATAACATCATTTCTTACTGAATCAGTTGTGAAGGAAATCATTGATTCAAAAATATTACCTGAAGGTGCTCTTCAACTTATTTGCGGAAGTGCCGGTGATTTACTTGATCATGTTACCTCGCAGGATGTGGTAACATTTACCGGTTCAGCAACTACGGGTCATATGCTGAAGGCTCACCCGGTTATTATGCAGGAAAATGTGCCATTTAATATGGAAGCTGATTCATTAAACTGCCTGGTGCTGGGTAATGATGTAATACCCTCTATGCCGGAATGGGATATTTTTATAAAAGAAGTACGCAAAGAAATGACCGTTAAGGCCGGACAAAAATGCACAGCAATCCGGCGCATATTTGTGCCCGCTAATTTATTGGAGGATGCCTATATTGTTTTGGGTGATGCCTTATCCAAAACGCCGATCGGTAATCCATTGAACGAAAAAGTAAAAATGGGATCACTGGCAGGTCATCAGCAACGAAAAGAAGTTCGGTCTAACGTGGAGCAATTGCTGCAAACTTCATCCATCGTTTTTGGTGATCTTGAAAAAGTTGATCTCATTGATGCCAACAAAGACAAAGGTGCTTTTTTATCGCCTTTATTATTATTGAACCAACAGCCTTTTGATGATGAATCTGTGCATACCATTGAGTGTTTTGGCCCGGTAAGCACCATTATGCCCTACGAATCAATGACGGATGCCATTGCATTAGCTAAAAAAGGAAAGGGCTCTTTATGTTGCTCCATTGTAACTGCAGATGATAAAGTGGCCACTGATTTCATTATTGGTGCGGCTACGCATCATGGGCGTATGCTGGTACTGAACAGGGATTGCGCAAAAGAGAGCACGGGTCATGGAAGTCCATTGCCGCAACTGGTGCATGGAGGCCCTGGCCGGGCGGGTGGCGGAGAGGAAATGGGAGGTGTAAGGGGTGTAAAACATTATATGCAGCGTGTAGCCATCCAGGGCTCACCTACTACACTAACGGCCATCACTAATACCTATCAGCAAAATTCCAAAGGCATTCCCGCAGTTATTCATCCATTTAAAAAATTTTACGAAGAACTGGTTGTGGGAGAACAGATCATTACCGCAAAAAGATTAATTACCAGCGAGGATATTGACCGCTTTGCTGAATTAAGCGGCGATCATTTTTATGCGCATAAAAAAGAAACCGATTTTACCAATACCATGTTTGACGAGCAGGTTGCTCATGGATATTTTATTTTAAGCGCGGCGGCTGGTTTGTTTGTAGATGGCAGCGACCTGGGGCCGGTATTGTTGAATTATGGAATAGATGAATTGCGATTCACCAAACCTGTTTACCCGGGAACGGAAGTTCATATTAAATTTACCTGCAGGGAAAAAATTCCGCAGGATGTAAAAGAAGAAAATGATATACCAAAAGGAATTGTAAAATGGATGGTTGAAATAATTGATGATACCGGTGAACAAGCAGGTATAGCAACCATATTGACCATGGTAAAAAGAAAAGAGAATAATACCTAGGTTATGTTTGATAAATTTTTTCCCGTGACCTAAAATTATTTTATGATGTTAATGCAGATCAAAGACGGGTATGTAAAAACCGAAACGCACCAGGGTGTTACAACCATTGAATTTTTTCATCCCCAAAGCAATTCTCTACCGGCAAAGATCCTGGAAGAATTAACAGTAGAAATTCATTCTGCCGGTCTCAATGATGGTACAAAAGTTATTGTTTTAAAGTCTGCAGGAGAAAAGGCTTTTTGCGCCGGTGCTTCATTCGAGGAACTTATGGCGATTGAGGATAAGGAAGCAGGCCTGCAATTTTTTAGTGGGTTTGCCCATGTTATCAATGCCATGCGTAAATGTCCAAAGTTTATTATTGGCCGCATACACGGTCGTTGTGTTGGTGGTGGGGTTGGCATTGCTGCTGCGGTGGATTACGCGATTGCTGTTGAGACGGCGGAAATAAAATTAAGCGAACTGGTTTTAGGCATTGGTCCCTTTGTAGTTGGCCCCGCAGTGGAAAGAAAGATTGGGAAATCTGCATTCAGTCAATTGGCAATAGATGCATCTATGTGGCGTAATGCAGACTGGGCCAGGAAAAAAGGTCTGTATGCGGAATTGCATCCCACCATTGAAGGGATGGATGAATCTATTTTCAGGCTTTCCAATTCCTTATCTCATTCCAGTCCAAAAGCTATGGCTCAAATGAAAAAAATGTTTTGGCAGGGCATGGAGCATTGGGATGAATTTTTGGCGGAAAGAGCCGCAATTAGCGGTAGTCTTGCATTGAGTGATTTTACCAAAGACGCTATTGTGAAATTTAAAGAGAAAGCCAAATTCAAAGAATAAATTTGATTCAGGGAATAGGTTGTATGTCGCCCAATTTGAACAAGCCGTATACTCTCTTAAAAACCCAGAACTTTTGCCATGATGACCGATGCTATTTTTAGCATTTCGCATATTGCGGAACAAGGCATACAAAACCCACAGATAAACCAAATCTTGCAAAGAGCCGTACATACCAGTTTTGACGCAAGAGGAATTGATTCCTTAAAAATTATCAGGCTGTTACATGCAACTACTTAGCGATAAAAGAATATTACAGGAACCTAAACCGGATGGGCCTATTCTATGAAAAAATTGATTATTCAAATGCGGACTTGTTCTTACAAATGCTGCCGCAATCTATTGCTTACAAAGAATGAAAAAATAGACAAACTCATTATCAATTCCCCTTATGTTGAACCGCAACAGTATTGGGAATAAATCAGGGGCACAAGGGAATTTTTGATACTGAAAGGCCGTCATGATAATACATCATAGTTTCTTGCAGCCGATTTTGATGAAGAGAACTGGATTGATGATCCAACGTTTCCGGGACACACACTGCCACGGTGGGCACACTCTTAAACCGTTTTTGCAATTAGCCTTTGCTGTTTTTTGAAACTACATATATAATCCGCCATCAGCGGTAATCACCTGCCCGGTAACATATGCACTCAGTTCCGATGCAAGGAACAGCGTTACGTTTGCAATATCCTCTCCACTGGCAAATCGCCCCAAAGGAATTCCAGCTTTATATTTATCGGCATTTTCACCTTCTTTTAAATAACTGGTCATATCAGTTTCTACAAAACCCGGTGCAATGGCATTGCAACGAATGTTGCGGCTGCCCAATTCTTTGGCTACTGATTTAGTGAAACCAATGATGCCAGCTTTAGATGCTGCATAACTGCTTTGCCCTGCATTACCCATTTCACCAATAATGGAACTCATATTAATGATGCTCCCGCTTTTGGCTTTCATCATAGGCCTGATGACTTGCTTGGTCATATAAAACACACTGTTCAGATTTACCTGCATTACATCATTCCATTGTTCTTCGGTCATGCGTAACAGTAAGTTATCTTTTGATATCCCCGCATTATTTACACAAATATCTACCGAACCAAATTCTTTTAAAACATCGGTTACAAAAGATTCACATTGAGCAAAAACGCCAGCATTGCTTTGCCAGGCCTTGGCTTTTACACCCATCGCCGTTAATTTCCCGGTTAAGGCATTTGCTTTTTCAGCACTATTATCACTGACATAAGTGAAGGCTACATGAGCACCATGTTCCGCAAATTTTAAAGCAATGGCTTCCCCTATTCCCCTGGCTGCTCCGGTTACGATGGCAACTTTATTTTCAAGTAATTTCATGTACCAAATAATTATATGATTGAATTATTTAAAATGGGATGTAAAAATAACAGATTAAAAAGAAGAGATAATGAAATGCATGGTTGAATTTCAAACAAACATTTACCCATATATTATTGCAATTTCGAAACAGGGGCAGAAGGATTTATAAAACGAAGAATTTCTTCCATTATTTGCCGGTCATTACTAAGCCTGGGTATTTTATGTTGCCCACCCAATTTGTCTTTGCTTTTTAACCAGTTATTAAATACGCCTTTTTCAACTTTATGTAATACCGGCATGCTTAGCGCAATATTCTTATACCTTTTGGCTTCATAATCACTATTGTTTTGCTGAAGAGCCGTATCAAGTTCCTGGGTGAAAACCTCTAAACTGGTCGGTTCTTTTTCGAATTCTATCAACCATTCATGAGCACCATTTGATGCCTCAGAAAAATAAACAGGTGCGGCAGTATAATCATTAACAGTAGCTCCTGTTTTTTCACAGGCAATTGCAATGGCTTTATCCGTATTATCTACAATAACTTCTTCTCCAAATGCATTAATATAATGTTTGATTCTGCCTGAAACTTTTAATAGGTAAGGTGATAATGAAACAAAACGAATGGTATCGCCTACAATATAACGCCAAAGCCCACCCAAAGTTGAAATGATCAGTGCATAATTTTTCCCTTCTTCTACTTCATTCAACTGTAAAGTTTTGGGATGTTTTTTCCCTGCTTCGTCAAGGGGCATAAACTCATAAAATATTCCGTGATCGGCCATGAGCAACATGCCATCAATATTAATATCATCTTGTGCGGCGAAGAATCCTTCAGAGGCATTATAGCTTTCCAGATAGAAGATTGGTTTGCCGATAATTTTTTCAAATTGTTCGCGATAAGGAACAAAACTGACACCACCATGCAGGTACAATTCAAGGTTAGGCCACACTTCACTGATTGTTTCCTTACCAGTTATCTCCAGAATTCTTTTTAATAATACCAGTGTCCACGTCGGTACGCCGGCCATGGAGGTTACATTTTCGCTGATGGTGGAAGTAGCCAGTTTTTCTATCTTTTCCTCCCATTCATCCATTAATGCAATGGAAAGGTCGGGCGTACGCATCCAGTTAGACCAGAAAGGTGAATTCTGTAATACAACTGCACTAAGATCACCAAACTGAATTTCTTCATTAACCATATTTATCTGGTGGCTACCACCCAGCACCAATGATTTACCGGTTAAGAGTTCGCTTTCAGGATGGCGTATATAGTACATCGTTATAACGTCCTTCGATGCTTTGAAATGCCCGTTTTTCAGGCTCTCATCACTTACAGGAATGAATTTGCTTTTATCGCTGGTGGTGCCGCTGCTTTTTGCGAACCAGTGTATAGGAGTATTCCATAAAATATTATCTTCTCCATCCATCATCCGTTGAATATAAGGCTTCAGGTCTTCATATTCATTAACAGGAACTCTTTCTTTAAAATCATCCAGCAACCTGATGTCCTTAAAATTATGCAGCCGGCCGTATTCAGTATATTGACCTGCAGCTATAAGATCCTGCCAAACCGCATGCTGGGCGGCCATGGGATCATTAACCCATTGCTCAATGGACCATTGTCGTAACCTGGCCAGTCTGGATATGGCGGGACTTAATAAATTCATTTCCGGAAAGTTAATTTATTTGGCAAAAGAAACAGGTATAAAACAAGAATTTATACGTCCTGCGAGGATTGACTAATCCGGGCTTCCTCGTGCAGGTAATCTTTTCTTTTTAACTGGAAATTCCGGCCAAGGTATAATTTACGAACCTGTTCATCTTCGGCCAATTCTTCAGCTGTACCATGCTTGAAAATTTTTCCTTCAATCAATAAATACGCACGATCACATATGGAAAGTGTTTCCGTAACATTATGGTCGGTGATTAAAATTCCAATATTCTTTGATTTCAATTTGGCAACAATGCCCTGTATATCTTCTACAGCAATGGGATCAATGCCTGCAAATGGTTCATCCAGTAAAATAAATTTTGGATCTACAGCCAAAGCGCGGGCTATCTCTGTTCTGCGACGCTCGCCACCGCTTAGTACATCGCCATTACTTTTGCGCACATGATGTAAACGAAATTCATCCAAAAGGATTTCAAGTCTTTCTTTTTGCTCCTGTTTGCTCAGTGAAGTCATTTCCAGGATAGCTTTAATATTATCTTCTACACTTAATTTACGAAAAACGGAAGCTTCCTGAGGCAAATACCCAATACCCATTTGAGCTCTTTTATACATTGCCAATCCCGTTATGTTTTTATCACCCAGAAATACTTCTCCTTCATCCGGTTTTATCAGTCCCACTACCATATAGAAAGTAGTGGTTTTGCCGGCACCGTTTGGACCAAGTAATCCAACAATTTCACCTTGTTTTACTTCTATGGAAACGTGGTTAACAACACTACGATTGCGATATGATTTACAGAGATCCTGTGTATGAATAGATAATTCCAAGCGTATGGGTTTTTAACAAAAATAAGGCTTGATAAGTTACCGCTTCACTAATAGCAAAAGGTTTAACGAAATACCGTTAACAGGCATAATAATCATCAACTTAGAGGATTGCTTGATTATGAAGTTCAGCTGGCTTAAGTTTGCACGATTATTTCAAAAAATGAAAGTTACCGAACATATTAAAGAATCAAAAGGATCACTCGTATCCTTTGAAATTTTACCGCCTCTTAAAGGGAAAGGTATTGATGCTATTTACAATCACCTGAATCCATTAATGGAGTATAAGCCGGCTTTTATAAATGTTACTTATCACCGAAGCGAATCCATGTTCAAAAAAAAGCCAGATGGAACTTTTGAAAAAGTGGATGTTCGTAAAAGGCCAGGTACTGTTGGAATTTGCGCGGCCATAAAAAGTTATTACCAGGTTGATACGGTGGCTCACCTTATATGTGGCGGATTTTCCAGGCAAGAAACTGAAGACGCTTTAATCGATCTTAATTTTTTGGGGATCGATAATGTATTGGTATTGCGGGGAGATGCGCCAAAGAATGAATCAACCTTTGAACCGGAACCCGGGGGTAATCGTTATGCCATTGATTTATTGAACCAGGTAATGGATATGAATCATGGCATTTACCTGGAAGAAGACCTCAAGAATGTTGTAAAGACGGATTTCTGCATAGGAGTAGCAGGCTATCCGGAAAAACATTTTGAGTGCCCGAATATGGCTACCGATATTTTGCATTTAAAAGAAAAGGTAGATGCAGGTGCTGAATATATTACAACACAGATGTTTTTTGATAATGCTTGTTATTTTGAATTTGTAAAACTTTGCAGAAATGCCGGAATTACGGTTCCTATTATTCCGGGATTAAAACCCATTACCAGTAAAAAACAAATGACCATCATTCCCAGAACCTTTCATGTGGATATTCCTACTGAATTGAGTAATGAAGTTTTGAAATGTAAAAATGATGAGGATGTGGAAAAAGTTGGTACGGAATGGCTGATAGAACAATCCAGGAATCTGCAGCAAAAAGGCGTACCCGGCTTGCATTATTATACTCTGGGAAAGCCCCATGTGATCTGCAATACCATGAAGGCGATTTTGTGATTTCAATGGCAAAAAGCAATCAGACAATATTATTTTTTATACAAGGATCTTAATGTTTTCTGTCTGATTTTAACGGGATATTTTTTTCGTAAACTATTCAGCCATTGCGTTTCCAGGTGTTGCTGGTAATCATTTAAAATAAATCCACGCGATTCATTAAAATTCCGCGGCTCAGGTTGAGGGTATATTGAAATGATATACGCAAAAGATGCAGATTGATCATTATCATTAATAATAGGCGAAGTAATCAATCCTTTCTCTAACGGTTTAGTATCTGCGCCAGGAATCTGCGCCCATTCATAACGTGCTGAATCAGTGATCACTTTTTCTCCATACCGGGCAACTACTTCCTGCCATTTTCCAGGATCGTTCATTAACGCCTGTCTTAATTCTTTAGCCGTAGCATCATCTGTGCAATAAAACAATATGGCATCCGCACTTTTTTCCCAGGTATATTTTGCCCGGTGTTGGTCATAATAATTTTTCAGTCCAAGCGAATCATCCTGGGCGCGGTTCCATATTTCCTGCTGCATAATCTCAAAAAAAAGATTGCCTTCTTTAAAATCATTCAACTGGTTGGCAAACCCGGGGTTAAAATCTTCTAAATGATCCCGGTAATAATTATTGGATAGGACGATCTTATAATCTTCCAGGATTTCTTCATAAGCCCTTTGGCCTGAGCTCCCTGGTTTGTATCGATGAAGCTGTGCATAATCCAGCCAGTTTTGAATGCTAAAAATTTGTTCACCTATTTTAATGAAAGGTGTTTCCCTGTTAATTTGGATAGCTGAAGGCGGCTGACGGTTTTCTAAAATACTATCGGTTATCCAAAGCCACTCTTTTTCCGCCGTAGGGAGCATTTGAAACCCGGCCTGCTTTTTTACTTTTTCATGTATAACCAGTTTGAGCGTTTCAATGCGATCACTTTGATTTACGCGGGTTCTTAATGCAAGCATATTTTCAGTATCCTGTACATCAGTAATTACAGGAGTAACAGAAAGTTTATTTACAATATGAAAACCGTATGCAGTTTCGAAAGGTTTGCTAAAGGTATTCAGCGGTAAAGCAATTACCGTATTTTCAAATACAGGATCATACTGACCTACGCTGAATTCAGGCATTTTGCCACCGGCTTGCGCTGAAATAAAATCATTGCTGTAAATAGTTGCCATATTTTCTTTATCATCTCCGGCCACTAAACGTTTATACAATGAATCCGCAAGAGCTTTTGTATTTTGTTTGATTGTTTCATTCGCACCGGGTGGTAAGGCCAGTAAAACCTGCCAGGCATTTATATATCCCATTGATTTCCTTTCACCCAAATTTTTAAAAATATGATACCCGTTCTTTGACCTGTAGGGTGAGGAAAATTGTTGAACAGGTAAAGTATAAACTATATTCTCAAAATTATAGGGCAGGTTAAAAACGGTGATGTAACCAATATTGCCCTGGTTGGTTGTAACATCTGGATCCTGGGAATATCGAAGTGCTACAGTATGGAACGGTGTTCCTGTTTTTAGTTCCTGGAATGCTGTATTAATTTTATTGAAGGCATCGGTGGTATCGGGTTCGCCCTTTGTATCATTTATACCAATATAAATATGGGCTATTTCAATTTCTTTTTGACTGCGTTCAAAGGCTTCCATCACCAATTTATCCATCGTTTCCGGATCATTCATATAATTATCAATGATCTGTGAACGAAGGTTTATCAATTCTTCGCGTTGCTGTGGTAAAGTATCATATCCCCGGTTATAGGCTTCCCTGATCTTTAATTTTGAATTGATATAGAGTTGCAGATATTCATTAATTGATTGTTTATCGTAAGAGACTGCATTGGTATTTTTCTGGTATGCCTGCCTGAATTCTTTAATATCAACTTTATGGTCGCCCAATGTTAGCAAAGTCTGACTTTGGCTGATCAAAACAAAAAATAAGGATACACTCAGTGTAACCATTTTTTTTAAAATTTGTGTATAACGTAAATCATCAGACGCATTTTCGTCGCTACACAGGTAATGTGTTGTCATACAATTAAATTATGCTATTTGTCTTTTAATTTCAGATCCAGAATTTCATCTATTTGATCAAACGCTAATTTTTTTGCAATGATCCGTTTTTCCTTATCCAATAAATAAATGGTGGGGAAACTTTGTACGTCATACAACTGGGAGTAACCGGGTGTTCCGGCGTTGATACGGGCCTTATCCGCTTCTTTTGAATAATACACATGCTGCCACTGTAATTTATTCTCACTGATATACTTCAACCAATCAGATTTACTGCCATCGGTTTCTTTGGCCAGGGCATAGATCTTAATGCCTGCTTTTTTCCATTTGTTATTATAAAGGCTATCAATCTTTGGGGCCACTTCTTTACAATGTCCGCAGGTGGGATCCCAAATAAAAACAACTGTGAAGGGTGCTTCAACAGAATAAAGTGAAACATTTTTGCCGGTGCTATCGGGAAGGTTAATATCAGCAGCGGGATTTCCAAAAATATTGGCCATCAGGTTATAAGCGCGGTCCGTAATGGTTTTTTTTCCATTTTCTGTAAGCCAGGGATAATCTTTTTGACTTAGATATTTTGTATAAAGATGTACAAATACGGCATCCTCCCACATGTATTTCTGATTCAGGTATCGGTTGATGAATTTAAGCATAAGAAATTTCTGCATTTCTTCATTGGCGCTGGCATACCCCATCATCCAGTCAATTTCTTTAATAATTGAATCTGGTTGTTGAACCACAATCTGTTCAAAATAGCGATCCAGTTTATTTTCAAAAAAAGGTGTGCGGGCAAGTCGATCATCAAAAAAATTTACTCCTTCCCAGTATTGGTCTTTATAATATTTGTAGGCATACACAGAATCATATTTACCACCCGGGTGCTTATCTGCAAGCGGCACTTCCGGCTCCCGCATGGCAGTGAGCAGGAATGCCATCATGGAATTTGGCTCATTGTTCAAAATTCGATGGCGGAATGTTTTTATTTCTTCATTTGTTTTTTCAATATGTTCCTTTAATTCAGCCGATTCCGGGTTAGTTTTTCGGAGCTGCATGGCGCTGTCTAAACTCCGGCCCTTTTGCTGCATGAATTGTTGATATTGGTTAAACAATACATTATCAGGCGAGTTGGTAAAGCGAATGTTTTTCAATACATCACTGGTGTCTGCAACTATCGAAAATTGTTGTTGTTTATCAACCAGTATTTCAAAGAAACCAGATTTATCGGGATAACCAACCAGGTAGATTCCCCCACCTAACGGATCATTGCCTTTGAAAACGGCTTCTCCCTCGTCGTTTAGTAAAGCCGAATCCACGATGGGCAACTGCTTTCCATAATAACTTCCAAGATAAATATATTGATTTTTAAAAGGGGTCAGTTTTACTTTAATTTCATATCCCTGGGCATTAACCTGTAAACCTGCGAGCAGTATTAAAATCGGCAAAAATTTATTCATTGGTTTGTTTAAGCGTTAAAGTTATCTAAAATCATTTTCTGCTAAGTTAACAAGATGTAAAATGCCCAGTAAGGGTTGCCCCACTTGCAGAAAGGAAACGCTTACTTTTGCGGCTTATGCGAAAAAAGAAAAAAATTATTTTATCCAATGTGTTAATAGAAGCCTATGCCGCCGAAGGTAAATCGCTGGCAAGGGTGGAAGGTAAAGTAATCTTTGCGGAGGGTGTGGTGCCTGGAGATCTGGTTGATCTAAGATTAAATAAAAATAAAAAAGATTGGGCGGAAGGCACGCCCGTGCAATTCAGGTCTTATTCCGAGGACAGGGTGCAACCATTTTGCCAGCATTTTGGTGTTTGTGGTGGATGCCAGTGGCAGATGTTGCCTTACGAAAAACAATTGGAATATAAACAGCAACAGGTTACTGACAGTATGAAACGTATTGGGAAAATAGAGCTGCCCGAAATGAGGCCGATCAGGGGAGCACGTGAAACCCGTTTCTATCGCAATAAACTGGAATATACTTTTGGCAATAAACGCTATCTATTACCAGGTGAATTAAATGATGAAGAAATAAACAGTCAAATAGATGTCGCCGGTTTTCATGCACGTGGTTTTTTTGACAAGGTGGTAGATATTGAAAAATGCTGGCTGCAACCTGAACCAACTAATGAAATCAGGAATGCAGTAAAAGCATTTGCAATAGATAACGGATTTTCATTTTACGATATCAGGTTAAACCATGGTTTTATGCGTACCATGCAGGTAAGAACTGCGACAACTGGTGAGGTGATGGTCAATATGGTACTGGGTGAAGCCGACCATCAAAAAATTGAAGAACTGATGCATTTTATGAAGATTAGTTTTCCTTCTATTTCTACATTACTTTATACAATCAACACCAAAAAAAATGACAGCTTGTATGATTTGCATCCGGTAGTTTATCATGGTTCAGGATATATTACCGAAGAAATGTCAACAGGTAAAAATGATGAAATATTACGGTTTAAAATTGGTCCCACTTCTTTTTTTCAAACCAATACAAGACAAGGAGAGGAACTTTACCGGATAACCAGCGAGTTTGCGGATTTAACTGGTGCGGAGATTGTGTATGACCTGTATTGCGGTACGGGAAGCATTGGAATTTTTGTAAGCAAACTCGCCAAAAAGATTATTGGGGTGGAGACGGTGGTAGCTGCGGTTAACGATGCTAAAGAAAATGCCCTGATCAATAACGTTAGTCATGCAGAATTTTTTGCCGGGGATGTAATAGATATATGTAATGATGCTTTTTTTGCTGAACATGGTCGCCCGGATGTTATTATCACCGATCCGCCACGGGCCGGCATGCACGAAAAATTAGTGCTGAAAATCCTGGAAATAGAGGCAAGAACCGTAGTTTATGTTAGTTGTAATCCTGCCACACAGGCCAGGGACTTGAATTTACTTAAAGAAAAATATACTGTTACGCAAATACAACCGGTGGATATGTTTCCGCATACATTGCATATTGAAAATGTAGTGCAATTAAAATTGAAATAGGCGGCCATAGTATTTTTACAAACAATTGCGTTAAAAAGATTGTTTACAAAATTTATCTTATATATTATCTGATAACTTTATCTCATGCAATATTATCGTCCTAATAATTTCCCCCCGGTAGTAAAAAACCTGTTGATCATTAATGTGCTATTTTTTATCGGAAGTCTTACTTTAAGTAACCGGTTTTTCATAGAAGGATTAGAAAATCATGGCTTAAATGCCATACTGGGTCTTTGGCCTGTACAAACACCTTTTTTCAAGCCTTATCAGCTTTTTACCCATATGTTTTCTCATGCCAACCTGGGTCATATCTTTTTCAATATGTTCGGTTTATGGATGTTTGGGAAAATACTTGAAAATCTATGGGGAGCTAAGCGTTTTTTGTTTTTTTACATTGCTTGTGGTTTAGGCGCAGCTTTTGTCCACCTTACCGTGCAGTATATAACAGGGAGTCCGGTTTATGCGGTTGGTGCATCAGGAGCCGTCATGGGTATCTTTGTTGCATTCGGATATTTATTTCCGAACACTCAGTTGTACCTGATGTTTATTCCAATTCCTATAAAAGCTAAATATGTGATGATAGGCCTGGTGGCACTTGATCTTTTTGGAGGTTTTGCACAAATAAGCGGTGACAATATTGCGCACTTTGCACATCTCGGCGGAGCCCTGACCGGGTTTATAATTGTTTTATTCTGGAACAAAACAAATCGTCGAACGTTATATTAAAACGGGTATAATAATTATATTGATAATATTTCCTGCTTGCAGGTTATATAAATTTGCTAATAAAGACCATTTTCATAAGCATGGCCTATTACGAAAAAGAATACAGAAGCCGTATGTCTAAAAACCGGGACAGTAACCCCTTGTTTATGTTGATCGCTATAAACTTGTCTGTATTCATCCTTTTTTCTTTCATAAAAGTTATTTATTATTTCAATAATAATATTGGCATGTACGATACCCAGGTTTTGAATTGGGTCGCACTTCCAGCCGATCTTTCTGTTTTTATTACCAGGCCCTGGACTTTAATTACTCATTTTTTCATGCATGATGGTTTATGGCATGTAATCGGTAATATGCTTTGGTTATGGGTTTTTGGGTATATTTTACAGGATCTGGCGGGTCCTAAAAAGGTAATCCCAATTTATATTTATGGGGCCCTGGCGGGTGCATTATTCTTTGCATTAGCCTATAATTTTATAACTGTACTTAAACCCGATCTTCCTTATGCCAAAGCGGTTGGTGCATCAGCCGGCGTAATGGCCATCGCAGTTGCAACTACTATGCTGGCCCCGAATTACAGGATCTTCCCCATGATAATGGGTGGTATTCCTTTATGGGTTTTGACGGTTCTTTTTGTTGTCATTGACCTTGCCACCATTCCGTATAATAATCCTGGCGGACATATTGCTCATATTGCCGGGGCAGGCATGGGGGTCTTTTTTATTTACATGATGCGCAAAGGGTATAATCTTGATGGTTGGATGAACGACTTTTTTACCTGGGTTAATGAATTATTTAAACCTGATAAACCAAAAAAGGGAAAGCAAGTAAAAGATCAGCTGTTTTATCGTTCTACAGCCCGTCCCTATAAAAAAACACTCAGCCTTTCTCAACAAAGGATAGATGAGATACTCGACAAAATAAACCAGAAAGGTTTTGATCATCTTACTGAAGAGGAAAAAGAATTGTTGAAAAGAGCCAGCCAGGAAGACAAACTTTAAAATGCATAATGAGATTAAGGGTCTCAAATAACCATTCCAAAGATTCCATCCCAATCCTATTAATAAACTTATTCATACAAAAATTTTTATCCTGCTGAAATTTGTGGTAATTTAATAGTCTATCTTTTTCTGAAACTTCAACTTTTTAGTATGCGAAAAAATTTACAATTCCTTTTATTTTTTCTGTTTATCTCCATTACAACTATGGCTCAAAAGGCCGATCGTTTTGCATATGCAGTTACTGACTTGAAAGGTGATGGCGCAGGTTGGAATGCTTTGCGTATGCTTAATACTCAAACCGGTGAATACAGTGAGGTATTATTAAATGGAACGGAAGTTAAAACGGTTGCTTATGATGCAACAACCCGAAAACCAGTTTCGGAAATAAATCATGCCAGTCAATTTGCCGGGCAACCGGCTTTCAGCACAGGTGTAGCTGCTATTGCTTATGATCGCCGCAATCAACGCTTATATTTTACACCTATGTTCATAGATCAGTTACGATATATCGACTTGCGTACCATGAAAGTGTTTTATGTAACCGATCAACCTTTTTCTAATATAGATAATAGTAAAAAGGACCAGGGTAAAATAGTTACCCGCATGGTCATAACTCCTGACGGTACCGGATATGCGATAACTAATGACGGGGATCGCTTCATACAATTTACAACTGGTAAAAAAACGGTGATTACAGATTTAGGAGCATTGATCGACGATCCTGCCAGTGATGGCCTATCCGTACATAATAGCTGTACCAGTTTTGGGGGTGATATAGTAGCTGATGACAATGGTCATTTATATATTGTAACTGCTACCAGGAGAGTTTTTAAAGTTAATATTGCTTCCAAAGTAGCAACTCTTGTTGGGACTATTAAAGGGTTGCCGGTTAATTTTTCCGTAAATGGAATGGTTGTAAATGATGCCGGAAAATTAATGGTGAGCAGTGCTCAAAATCCGGATGCTTATTACCTGGTTGATCCTGCCGATTGGAAAGCGGAAATATATCAGACTTCTTCCGGTATTTTCAGAAGTTCTGATATGGCTAATGGAAATGTTTTATTCACGAAATCGTCAAATAGACTAAAAGAAATTTCAATTGTACAAAACAGGGACTTGGATTTAGATAATCATATCCAGCTTTACCCAAATCCTGTAAGTCATAATACATTCGCAGTTCGGTTTAATAATTTGCAAGTTGGAAATTACCGGGTTGAACTGAGAGATGTGATGGGTCGTACTATACTTCATCAAAAAGTTAACGTGATGGGTAATGATCAAAGTGAATCCATCAATATTAATCCGGCATCAGCAAAGGGGGTTTATATGGTGCAGGTAATCAATGAAAAGAATAAAACTATTTTTTCCCAAAAACTGGTTGTTCAATAATTTATAGATCACCTAATTAGAAGCGCTGACTTACCGGTCAGCGCTTCTTTTTGTTATAAGGACATGGACTAACACTAAAATGAGCGAATTCATGCTTTGACCCGTTATAAAATCTTAAGTAGTGTTCAATTTAAGAAAACAGGCAACCGTTTTAATAACTATACCGATTTATAGAAACAATCTTGTCTAGTTTGAGGTTCAGGGATATTTGGCCGATAAGCCCCTATGAAGGCTTTCAAAGCAGGCTTTAAGCCTGCTTTTTTTGTAAGTATGCACCTCAGTGGTACATTGAGCACTTCATTTTGAACCAAGTATCTTTGCTTTTCAAAAAAATTTAAGCGTGCAGAAAAGTAATTTCGTTGACCAGATCAGAATTTTTTGTAGGAGTGGACATGGAGGTGCAGGGATCAAACATTTTCTTAGAAGTAAACTTACAGCATTTGGCGGCCCCGACGGCGGAGATGGAGGCCGGGGAGGGCATATCATTTTAAAAGGCAATAAAAATCTCTGGACTCTTTTACATCTCCGGTATTATAAAAATGTTTTGGCCGAGAATGGGGATAAAGGAGGCGACACTAATAAAACCGGTCGAAATGGTAAGGATATTGTCCTGGAAGTGCCTTTAGGAACTATTGCCACTGATGAAGAAACCGGAAATAAAGAAGTTGAAATTCTGGAAGATGGACAGGAGGTTATATGGCTCAGCGGAGGACGCGGAGGCCTGGGAAACTCAAATTTTGCCACGCCGACCAACCAGGCACCTGAACATGCACAACCAGGTGAAGCTGGCAGTGAAGGCTGGAAAGTGCTTGAACTAAAAGTATTGGCAGATGTAGGTTTGGTGGGCTTTCCCAATGCCGGCAAATCAACGCTTTTATCAGTAATTACGGCTGCCAAACCCAAAATTGCAGATTATGCATTTACAACAATAACACCAAACCTGGGAATAGTCCCATACCGGGACGATAAGAGCTTTTGCATTGCAGATTTGCCAGGTATTATAGAAGGAGCAGCTGAAGGGAAGGGACTGGGCCATCGCTTTTTACGACATATTGAACGTAATGCTGTACTGCTATTTTTAATACCAGCAGACAGTGCCGATCACAAAAATGAATTCGGAATTTTAATAAAGGAATTGGAAGAATTTAATCCTGAACTGCTGAATAAACAATTTGTTATCGCCATCAGTAAATCTGATATGCTCGATGAGGAATTGAAAGAGGCAATTAAAAAAGAATTACCCGCAGATATTCCAAATCTGTTTATTTCTTCAGTAACGGGTAAAGGTTTAACAGAATTGAAAGATCTTTTATGGAAAGTGTTAAACGACTCCTTATAAGCTTCGGCTGCGGTTTACTATCTTTGAAATATGTCCAAGAATGCCCCAAAAAAAACAACCAAAAAAGAAATTATCCTGGATAAAGCATCGGTAATGTTTCGGGAAAAAGGTTTCAGCGCCACTTCAATGCGTGACCTTGCCGAAAGTGTTGGTATAGAAGCTGCCAGTCTTTATAATCATATCCAGTCTAAATCCCAGATCCTGCAGGAAATTGTATTTCGTGCGGCTGACGATTGTAATCAGCATCTTGAAAAGCTGACTACTGAAAATGCCTCCTGTACCACCAAGATAGAATCAATCATTCGCTTTCATGTACAGATGATGATGAACAGGTTCGAAGATTATCATGTAATGACCCATGAGTGGATCCATTTATCAGAGCCACATTTATCAAGCTTTATCAGCCAGCGCAGAAATTACGTGCAGAAACTCGAAGCGATTGTAGAAGAATGCATTCAAAAAAAAGAATTCAAAACCATTATACCTTATGTGGCCGTACTTACCATTTTATCTGCAGTACGTGGTCTGGAATTCTGGCATCGCAGCCAGAAAAAAATCACCCCTGCGGAACTGGAGGAAAATATGGTTACCCATCTTATCAGCGGTTTAAAAAAATAGCATTCTTTATTTTGTGAATAAACTTCTTTGTTTACTTATTAGTTTGATTAACGATTGTATTCATGATCCACTTTCACCCATTAGCTATTAAAGAAATAAATCGGGAAACTGATGATTGCGTATCAGTTGTTTTTGATATTCCGGAAAATTTAAAGAATATATTCAGTTTTAGCCAGGGACAAAGTCTTACCATGCGTACGCAATTGAATGGTGAGGAACTAAGGCGTACTTATTCTATTTGCAGCAGTCCTTTTGATGATGAATGGAGAGTGGCCATCAAAAAAGTAGACGGCGGATTATTCTCCACTCACGCCAATGAACAATTGAAAAAAGGGGATGTGCTTGAAGTGATGCCACCGGTTGGAAAATTTTACACAGAACTTGACCCGCAGCATACAAAAAATTATGTAGCTTTTGTAGCGGGGAGTGGAATTACACCTGTTTTATCCATCATTAAAACTACTTTACATACAGAGCCAGGTAGTACGTTTACTTTGGTTTATGGTAATCGCAATAAAAATTCTATCATATTTAAAGAGGAACTGGAAGCTCTTAAAGATAAATACATTGAACGTTTCAGGATTTACCATATTCTTAGTCGCGAACGAACAGATGTGCCTTTGAATGAAGGAAGAATTGATGCGCAAAAACTGGAACTGCTTTTCAATAAGCTCATTAACATTGAAAGTTGTGATGAATTTTTTCTTTGTGGTCCGGAAGAAATGATTTTTACAGCGAAAGATTTTTTGGAAAAACACAAGGTGCCTGCAAATAAAATTCATTTTGAATTATTTACAATTCCAGGTGTAAAACAATCAACTGTACAAACAACCATCAAAAAAGAATTGGATGAAGGTCCGCAGGCAACCGTAAGTGTGAAAGTGGATGGAATTTTATTTGATTTTAAATTGGGATATGAAAGCAACAGCATTTTGGATGCCGCTTTAAAAGAAGGCGCTGACCTGCCTTTTGCCTGCAAGGGTGGCGTTTGTTGTACCTGTAAAGCGAAATTGCTGGAAGGTGAAGTAAAGATGGATGTTAACTGGGGACTTGAACCGGACGAAGTAGAAGCCGGTTTTATATTGACCTGTCAAAGTCATCCTACTACTGAAAGAGTGGTTGTTGATTTTGATGTAAAATAATTTCTAAAAATTAAAATTTAATCTCTTAGTTCCATGTTTATTTTGAGCCGATCCAATCAAGATAATTGTCCTTTGAAATTACTTGATAAGGAACATCATTGTATGCGGAAGCAAATGCTGCAGGTAATTTTACTTTTTTTGTAGGGGAGTATTTAAACTCATAAGCTGTGAGCTGGCCATTTTCAAATTCTATCATGTCTACTTCCTGTTGGTTATAATTTCTCCAGAAAAAATATTGCACATTTTTTCCATCATAGGCATTCCTTTTAATTCTTTCAGCGATTAAATAGTTCTCCCATAATAAGCCGGTATCTTTTCTTATGGATAATAATTTAAAATCATTAATAATAGCATTTCTTATTCCATTGTCATAAAAAAACCACTTTGAAGTTTTAGAAACCTCTTTTCGCAGGTTAGTACTGTAAGCTCCAACTTTGTAAACAATAAAAACTTTTGCCAGTAAATCCAGGTAATGTTCAACCGTGTTTTTACTGATTCCAAGCTGTCTGGCCAGTTCTGTATAAGACACTTCGTTGCCACACTGGAAGGCGATCAACCGGAGAAGTTTTACGATTTTATCTGACTGACGGATTCCTTCATAAGCCAGAATGTCTTTCAATAAATAAGATTGAACTAATTGCTGTAAATAAATTGATTTTTCCTGGAAAGTTGATAATTGGAATAACTCAGGATAGCTGCCAAATATTAATCGTTCTTCAAGATTTTGTGTGGTTTCGAGGAAAGTTTCCTGAGTACCTATTTCTTTTTGAGACAAGGGATAAAGAAGAAACTGAATTTGACGACCCGTTAAAGGATCTCCCGTTTTATTAGCTAAATCAAATGAGGATGAACCCGTAGCCAGAATGGTAAGATCGGGTATATTATCAATCATTAACTTTAGGATCTGCCCGGCATTTTGTAATACCTGTGCCTCATCAATGATCAGCAAAGTTGCTTTTCCAACTATACGTTTATAATTAGCAACGGTTCTGTTTTTAAGCATTTCCTGTACATCAAAATCTTCCGCATTGAGAACCAGTGCTTCTTTCACATAGGCATTTTTAATTGAGTTTGCAAGAATCGTTTTTCCTACCCGGCGGGTACCCACAATAAGTAGCACTTTGTTTTTTCCCAATAAACCTGATATCTGTTTTTCAAGTTCTCTTTTTATAAATTGCATATGATTAATTGACAATTTGTTGATTATAGGACTATTAAACGGGTCATTGTATTGACTAAATTATTTAAAATTACGTCATTACGTTGACTAAATTACTTTTTTACTTGGCAAAGAGTACAAGGTTGGTATTTAATTGTTGATTTGACATGCTCAGCCTGACATTAAAAAGTATGTTAGTTGATATGAAGGTCACACCCTTACCCGGTGAAAATTGAGAAGTTTGATGAATTAACTGCTCCGAAGATAATACCCTGAGAGCATGCTGAAGATTGTTGAATAATTGAGTTGTTATATTAAACGATCGGCTACGTTCATTGAGCCAGCGGTTTGAAATATTTACATAAAATTAAAAAACCCAGCCTTGATGCCGGGCCTTTAATGTCAATAATTATTTTTAAAAAATCAATGTAGCTATTGAATGCGGCAAAGCTGTTAATTCAGCAGCCTGTCCTTTTATCCATAAAAAATAAGGGGTCTTAATATCTCCCTGGTTCATAACAACAACAACCGTTTTCCCATCTTCATTGCGGAATGCAGTTGTCAATAACTGGCTGCGGCTGGCAGATGCTATAACTCTTTTGGCACCGGGTTTAATAAATTTTGAAAAATGCCCGATATAATAATATGAATTGGTGAAGATCAGTTTGCCTGTTTTTGTATCACCATGCACCGGTGCGAAACAAAAATTTTGAACATGGTTTGGTCCGCCGGTTTCATCCAGCAAAATATTCCAGTCTGTAAAACCAACCATGCCATTATTGAAATCATTGATCATGTTGCGACCATATTCTTCACCCAACACCCATGCATTGTAACGGTTTGCATTAAAACTTTCTACGGTGCCTTCTGTAAAGAAAATATGCTTGTCCGGATATGCTTCATGCACACGTTTAATATTTTCATACATCGGTTGTCCGCCACTCCAGTCTTCGTACCAGTGAAAACCTATTCCCCATATATATTTGGAAGCTTCCGGATCATCAAAATAAGTTTGTGCACGTTGATAGATAAGATCACGGTTATGATCCCAAACGATAATTTTTTTATCCTGCAAACCCTCTTTAACCATTGTTGGTCCCAGATGATTTTTTAGAAAATCCCTTTCTTCTTCCGCCGTGTATAAACAACTTTCCCAACGTTGGGTTGCCATAGGTTCATTTTGAATACTGAGGCCCCAAATGGGTATTCCTTCTTTTTCGTATTCTTTGATGAATTTGGTATAATACGTTGCCCAGCTGTTATAAAATTGAGGCAATAATTTTCCACCCTGTTTCATGTTATTATTATCTTTCATCCAGGCTGGAGGGCTCCAGGGGCTTGCAAAAAGGTCAAGCCTTCCACCTGCAGCTTCCTGTGCTTTTTTAATGAAAGGGATTTTGAACTTTTTATCGGGAGCAATATCAAATGTTTTTAATGATGAATCACCATCAGCAACATATGTGTACATACCGCTGCTAAAATCGCAACTGTTGATGTTGGTCCTGGCAACGGTGTAACCAATTCCTTTTTCTTTGTCAAAATGCGCTTCTAAAAATTGTTGCTGCGCTTCTACCGGTAATTTATAAAATGTTTCTGCCGATGCGTCGGTTAGAGCGGCACCGATTCCGAAAAATGTTTGGAAAGTTTTTGTCGGATCTACAAAAACGGCAATCTGGCCTTCAGTTGGTTGGCCCATTTCTTTAAATTCAAGTGTATCGGTAAGGGTCAACCGTAAATCGCTGCTTTCGGCTGTTGTGTACACGATCACTTGTTTGCCTTCCGTTGAAAATGGTACAGGCGGTGGAGATGAAAGTGCTCCTGTTTTTTCCTGTTGATCAGCACAACTGAATAAAATAATAGCTGATGATAAAATGAATATTTTTTTCACAATAAATTATTTATAAAGTTACCAGGTATAAGTGCCCACCCCACCAACAGGTAAATAGGTTGTTACTTTTTTGCCTTTGAATTGAATATTAAAAGATGCAGCCGTATTCGCATCATTTAAGACGATGAGTACTATTTTCCCGGCCGGAGTTACAAAGGCCACACTGTGTAAACTGCCTGCATTATTGCTCGATACTCTAACCGATCCTGCCGGTACAAATTTAGATGCATGAGCAACGATGTAATAGGAAACATTCCTGGTTACACTTGATCCGCTGATCGTTAATGCACCTTTACATTCTGTGCAACCGCCCGGTGTATGCGGTCCGAAATTTGGATCATTGGCCAGGTTCCATTCCAGTGCATTGCGACTCCAGTTACGCATGGTTCCGATGATAACATTCTTTAAATGCCATTGCAAGTCACCATCAAAAGTGCCTTTAGAACCGGTCCATTGTTCGGTAAAATAAACGTGTTTATCTGGATGCGCATTATGAACGGTTGTCATGGCACTCACATCTCCTGCATATAAATGAAAAGCCGATCCATCGATATATTTTTTAGCCTCAGGATCATTCAAAATAGATATTGGATAATCGGGACGATCAAGATTATGATCATAAATAACGATCTTGGTAGTTATACCTGCAGACTGAAAAGCAGGTCCCAAACTGTTTTTTATAAAATTACTTTGCTGTTCCGCGAGCATCAGCAGGCTTGGATTATTCCCGGGGTGCAATGGTTCATTTTGTGGTGTGATGGCATCGATGGTTATACCCTGCGCCTTCATTTGCTGTATATATTTTACAAAATATTTCGCATACGCATCATAATATTCCGGTTTTAAACTTCCTCCGATAGAGCTTCCATTATCCTTCATCCAAATTGGCGGGCTCCATGGAGATCCCATTATTTTTATGTTAGGATTAATGGCTAAAATTTCTTTAAGCAATGGAATAACTCCGGTGCCGGTAGCCATATCAGGCTCCAAACTAAAATTAGTTAATGCAGGATCAGTTTGACCTGCAGGCATATCATTATATGAATATACATTGGCACTTAAATCCGAAGCACCAATAGCTACACGCAGGTAACTTACACTAATTGAATTTTCATTTTTTCCAAACAATTCCTGAAGTAATGCAGTTTTGCCGGAAGCATTCATAGCATTGATGAGCGTTGCACTTCCACTGGTAAGTGTATAACCAAAACCATCAACTGTTTGAAATTTTTGAATAGTATCAATAGTTATAGTCGGATAAACATTTGTAGGTGTACCAAAGGCTAAAATATCAGATTGTTTATGTAATAATATGGATTGATCGGCCTTCGTCAGCCAGAAATCCACTTCATTTTTTATGACCGTTGGCGGTGTGATTGGCGGGGTTGGATCATCACCTCCATTTTTTTTTGAGCAGTTGGAATGTACATTTACCATCCAGATAACACCTAATAATAAGTATTTCATTTTCATAATTATTCAATTTATTAGTATCCGTACCGCTGCTTGCTAAGTATTCGACACAATTATTTTGCTTCTGTCGATTTTATATATTATTTATGTTGCCTACTGATACACCCGCACATAATCAATTTCCATTGCAGCACTGCTGAATGCAGGATCTACAGGGCCTGGCCAGTTTCCACCCAATGCAACATTTAGTATAATAAAAAATTCCTGGTTAAAGGGTAGGGTTGCACTGTTTGTAAAAGTGTAAAAAACAACATCATCTACAGAAAATTTGATGAATCCGGGAGTCCATTCGGCTGCGTATTTATGGAATTCTGTAGTTGTATTTGTAATGGTAGTTGATCCACCATCACCATTGGCGCCTGAATGCCCTGGATGATGTAAGGTGCTATGAATTTTATTTAATTCCCTGCCTAAATGTTCCATAATATCTATTTCGCCGGACGCAGGCCATCCAACAGAAGAAAAATTATTTCCCAGCATCCATATGGCAGGCCAGGTTCCAATCCCAACCGGCAACTTTGCCCTGACTTCAATTTTACCATATTTAAATGCATACTTTCCTTTTGTAAGTAATCGTGCGGAAGTAAATTCACTTCCGCTAAAATTTTCTCTTTTAGCCATTATTTTTAATGTGCCATCGGATACGATTACATTTTCCGGCCTGTTGGTATAATATTGCGATTCATTATTGCCCCAACCACCGGCACCCAAATCATAACCCCATTTTGCAGCATCCGGTGCACCGGCGGTTTCAAATTCATCAGACCAGGCTAATGATAACTCCATCTTAACCGTAACCGTAATTGATTTGGAAATGCTTTGATTGGTACTGTTTTTAGCTACCACTGTAACGGTGTAAGTTGCAGATGAAACGTATTTATGTGTCAGTACACCGTTTGCACTTACCTGGTTACTTCCATCACCAAAATCAAAAAGATATACTACCGCATTGGTAGCAGTTGCCGTAAAAGAAACATTACCGCTGTTATCCGTACTAACAACTGCATTGATATTAAGATTTGATGGAGGACTTACCTCGCTACCACCGGATGATTTTTTATCACATGCAGTTGTAATAAAAATGAATGCTAATAATAAGCTTAGAACTGGTTTCATATTTTTATTTTTTTAAATAGCCATATCGAATTTGCCATAAAATCATCCCTGGTCGAGATAACTCTTGTGATGCTTATTTAAAAATTATTTTTAGATCAATACCCGAAAAAAATAAAAGGAGGAGATAAACCCTCCTCCTTTTAAACGAATAATATTACAAAATGAAAAACATTACTGTTTGATGATTATTCATTTTACTGTGCCTTTAATTTAATGTACCAGGCATTGCCGGTTTCAGTTCCCCTTACTCTTAAATACATAGTTGTAGGAGTGATCGACAAAATTTCATATTCTTTTAGAACGGCTCCATAACCAATAAAAGTGCTGTTACCAGCTAATTGAATACTTGTACTTGTAGATGCAGAAGTTGCTAAACCGCTGCTGGCTGGCACAAAACTAAAGTTTGAAGTTCCACCCGCATAAGGATAACATCCTTCATCTCCTGATGCGGGGATACCAGGAAGCGTAGTTAACGCCCCGGTTTTTGTGAATGCACCATCAGGGGTATTTGTTTTTAATGAATAGGTATTGTTTCCGGCATTATGCGAGAAAACATAACTGGCGGAATAAAAACATGCACAACATGAAGATTTTTCAAATGGTCCACCAGCCCACCATTCCGGCGTTACTGAAGATGCATTCCAGGGGCCAACACCAAAGTGTCCGGCTAATGGTTCATCAACGATCCAGGTTTTAGACCCAGTTCCTACTAAATTAGAAACGATTTGGGCATCGGGGGTAAAGTCGCTTCTTACAGTGATGTCTTTTGTGATGGTAGATGAACTTCCACCTTTACCATAAACCACAGCTGTAATTGTATAATTATTTACACCCTCGGTGGTATACTTATGTGTAATAGTTCCTGTTGGTAAAAAAACTAAATCTACCGGTGAGTTTGCATCAAAGTCTACTTTATAAGCGATCGCATTATCTGCGGTAACAGTTATTTCTACATCTCCGGAGCCATCTCCATTTGGATTAGCGGCATCCTGGCCCACAATGACCGTATTAATCTGAAGATTTGATGGTGCTGTTAAATCCCCGAATGAATACTCCTTTTTTTCGCAACTGATAAAAACAATCATCAACATTGCTATGGCTAAAAGAGGTTTAAATGTGTTTTTCATTAGTTACTGTTTTAATTAGTGAGTCTGAAATTATCTACATAAATGGTTTCCCCGGCTCCGTCAGCTGAATCATTAAATCGCAATACCAGTTGTGTAAACCGGGCTGTTGCAGGAATGGCGGCAATGGAACTAAAATCAAATTCCAATTCTTCCCAGGCGCCGGAAGTAGTTATTGGCATTCTTAATACTGCGCCCCATGGATTTGCATCGGATGCGCCTATAGCCCATTCTAATTCTACATTCAGCTTTTTGCCAACATTTGCCGGGTCTGGATTATAAACCATCACTTTAATTTTTTTCCCTTGTGTAAAATTGATAGGGATATTTAAGGGACTGTAAGTTCCGCTCCATGATGGTGCACCAACGGGTTTAAAATATTTACCAACCATTTCACTGGTGTTCAAACCGCTTTTATCAGGGCTTGCTACTTTCGTGAATTGTACATCGCCGAAAGTTCCAAAGAAATAATCCATCGTTGGACTTTCGAATGATAGTGGGAATCCAAACAGCGTTTTGGTTGCCTGTGTAGTTGCTGCACCGCCGCTTTGAGCTACTACTCTCAGATCATAAGGACCACCAGCAGGGTAAATATGTGCCGGGAGTGTTTGTCCAACAGCTAAAGGAGTACCTACCTCATTGGCAACATCTCCATAATAAACTAAAAATGAATTAGCATATAGAGCTGTTGCACTTACCTGCATATCACTTGCAATATTTATTTGAAAATTTTCCGGTGCTCTGTATGTTAATTGAAGTGGAAATGAATTGGTATTTGTTTTACCTGCGATATCCGTTGACGTAATATTTACGGTATAACTTCCTTCAGGATATGCATGTGTAGCACTATGGCCCGGCATAATTGTTTCAGACGCGGAAGCGTGACCAAAATCAATGGTAAAAGATGATGCACCTTCACCTGTTGGAGTGATTTTGACGATACCTGAATTATCATCACTGATGTCAAAAAGACTAGCCATGTTTGATGTACTCGAAGTATTCAAAAATGAAAGATCATCATCGATCCCTTCCTTTTTACTACAGCTAATGGCAATAACTGCCAGTAGCCCAAAGCAGAATAATAAATTTATTTTCTTCATTTTTCTTTTTTTCTTATTGATAATTCGGGTTTTGAACCAATTGCGTGCCTTGTAATTCATCAAATGGAATGGGAAATATTTCATTTTTACCTGCAACAAAACCCCTGCTTCCCAAAACAGTTGGTGCATCACCCCACCTTACTAAATCGAAGAATCGGTGACCCTCTCCTGCTAATTCCAGGCGGCGCTCTTCTTTGATGGCTGTCATTGAAACGGGTATAGTAGGTAATCCAACTCTTTCTCTAACGGCATCTAATAAGGCCTGTGCTCTTGCGCCTGTTCCACCTAAGGATTCTGCTTCCATTAAATAGGTATCAGCCAAACGAATGATGTAAGTGTTTTGGCGGAAGTTTAATTCCTGTGCTCCACCACCTGTTCTTACATCAGCTTGTCTTGGTAAAAATTTATTCAGAAAATA